>Ga0209375_1000128_pt1 | contig 68672 bp, 59 predicted proteins | sample GraSoiAngelo_131_FD_185888 | JGI IMG/M metagenome (GOLD analysis project Ga0209375, IMG submission 185888) | Grasslands soil microbial communities from the Angelo Coastal Reserve, California, USA - 14_0929_02_30cm (SPAdes) (version 2) | ecosystem: Environmental > Terrestrial > Soil > Grasslands ...
AGACCCTGGGACGGCTGCTGCAAACCCTCGGCCCAGATGTGGTCCAACAGATTCATCAGCGACTGGTGGCCGTAGCCCAAGAGAAAAAGGTTGCGCGAGGGCAGCGGTTGCGGGTGGATACGACGGTCGATGTTGCGACATTGTGCTATACCTCGCTATCTCTCTGAAAACATTGATTGCTGCCCTTCGCTGCTCTGGCTTTGCGGAACTCGCACTCGATTCTTGATATTCATGGCCTCTTTACGGATCTCTTCTGAATCTAATGCTTCGACTGGAATCTGCCACGGAGCACAAACCACAACTTGACGCGCAGGCAATATCTTTTCTTCGATCATGCGCCGTACAATCCCTTCGCTTACGTTAAGTCGCCGCGCTGCTACCTTAACGGTCACTTCCTTGGCTTCGTTGGCGTGATCATCCCTACGGAAAGCTGGTAGTTGGTAATAACTGCGTGCCGAGCGCACTCGCATCATGTTCCAGGAGTTACCCACTCCCGTTCGCAGCCTGAGCCGATTCATCGTTGCGGCGATCTGCTGATCACTAAATTTCCCAGCCATCTGCCTAAGGACCTCGATCGCTTCCGGGTCCGTGCACCGTCGGCTCCTACCTGTCTCAAACTTTTTCGCGCGGAGTTCTGAATGGCGGCCGCCCGCCCAATGAATCAGCAAAACAACCTCTCTGCTTTTCTCGTCCACATCGGCGATGATCTCGCGGATCAGGATCCGCACGATCCGTTGCTTCAGTCGCATGTCGGTCGAAGGCGAGTTCCAAATGGCCGGCAGATCTTGCGCCAAACTCAGAAGCGTCTGTTTATTCGGCACCGGTACAGATTGACTTTCCCGGTCGAACGCATGCAATTTACTTTCAAGCTCCTTCACTTTCTGCAGAGCAGTATTCCAGCGAGCTTCCAGTTCTGCGGCAACCAACCGCTGATCGGGATCAACGGATTCGTATCGCCGAGCTGCCAAACGTGCTTCGTAGCGAGCTTCGTCGAGCTCCAACTCAATAGCTGTGCGCAGATCGCGTTGCTTCTGCTGCATTTGGTCCGCAGCGTCCAAGGCGGCCTGAATCGCATTTTCGCTGACTGCCTCTAGCACCTGTTTCGACACGGCCGCATCAACTCGCAAGCCGCCAAAGGAAATGCACGTCCCCTCACCATACCGGCTGCGGCCAGCATTGCACACGTAACGAACGAGTGTGCCCGGATAAAAAACCTGCATCATTCTTCCGCAACGTCGGCAACGCAGAAGACCGGACACCAAAGCTCCGCCGCCACGGCCAGCCTTCGGCTCTCCACCAGAGTGCATATGGGCGTTGGCAGCAATCATCGACTGATTTCTCTCATACTCGTCCCAGGAAAGGTACCCGGGATGATGCTCCTTGATCAAGACTCTCCATTCGCTTTGTGGCTTGCGGTGGCCTGCAGATTTACGTGCACGGCCCTCTACAATCTTGGTCCGTGTCTCGGTTTTGCCGTATGCGTAGGCACCTGCGTAGACTGGCTTGGAGAGGATCGAGTGCAGTGTGGCGTAGGAGGGCAATTTCCAAACCATCTTGCGCTCGCCAGTCTCATGCGGAAATGCCGGCAGGCAAATGTTTTCTTGCCGAAACCATAGTAGAACTTGGCGCACGCTACCCAACTCAATGAATTTGCGAAAAACCAGTTCGATGGCCTGCTGCACGCGATGATCGGGATCCTTTTCCAGTTTCCCGCCCGGTGCCCAACAGAAACCGACGGGGATCTGAATCTGCAGCTCGCCGCGCGTGGCTTTCTGACGAATGGCTTCCATCGACCGTTGGCGAAAGAGATTCAACTCGAATTCGCTGATTGTACCTTTCATCCCCAGGAGCAACCGATCATTGGTTAGCGCAGGATCGTAAATACCGTCAAGGTCCACGACGACAGCACCAACCATTCCACACAACTCAATCAGATGGTGCCAGTCGCGACCATTCCGCGCTAAGCGCGACGCCTCAACACAGAATACGGCACCTATTTCGCCGCTACATACTTCCGCAGCCAAGCGTTGGAATCCAGGGCGATCGACCAAACCCGAACCCGTGCGTCCCAGATCGTCGTCGATGACCATGATTTGCTGGAAACCCAACGTGCGTGCTCGATCGGCGAGGCTACGTTGCAGGCGCGTGCTTTCCTGGTTGTGAATTAATTGACTGGGTCTGGACTGGCGAATGTAAACGATGGCTTTTCGATGAAGGCGTTCAGGCGTGAGTTTCGGATTCATCCTCTTCTCCGTTTCCTGCTTGCTCGTTTTCTTCTTTCGCTGCGCTGATGAGTAGTTCCATCAGAGCGATGGTCAATTCGTTTTGCTGCTCGTCGGGAGTGGCCGTTGCAGGTACGTTGAGGAGTGGGAGATTCATTTGCGGGTACAGTGATTTTGCCGATCGTTTCATCTATGCCCTCCTTGGGAGATGAATTTAGGGAAGCTTTATCGCAATCACCACGAATGGGCAAACTCTTGAGCAGATCGTGAAGTTCACCGAGTGCTTCAGCAGAAATCAGCGGAGGGCCGAGCAAGAGTTGCGAACACTCAGGACTCAACATCCAACTCGGAATGGGATATATTTTGCCGTCCGACTCGCAATAGATACGTTGGCCGGCGCGGTCTTTTCGCCGCATACGAACAGGCACAGTCAATCCGAAGAGGGGATGCCATCGGTAATAGATCGTTACAGTCTCGAAATCATACGCATTATGTAGCTGGATCGGTGGTGGAAAGAAACATTCACTACCCCACGGACAGCGGTCTGCTGGGCGATGGCGCACGAGTACTGACGCGCACGATGAAGAAGATCACGGAGCTGACGGGGAGAGCGGGAACGAAGTTGCGCAACCGCATGCGCACGATCGGGCATCGGGTGATGGAGATTGCACGGACCAGCCGCAGCAAGGGGCCGCAAGTTCAGGAAAGGTTGAAACAGGGCTACCGAAAGCTGCTGACCACGACTCGCAAGGTAGTCAACCAAGCGAAGCGCTTCCGGAAGGAGATCGCCAGCGGTGTGAAACGCGCTAAAGACCACGAGCAGAAATTGGTTCTGCAAGGGCTGCGGAAAGATTTGGAAACCATGTTGCCGCGCGTGCGACAAGTGATCCGGCAAAGCAGAGCTCGCGTGCTGGGTGGAGACGTCCATGTAGCGGGGAAACTGGTGAGTATATTTGAACCGAGCACGGAAGTGATCCGCAAGGGGAAAGCGAGCAAGCCGACCGAGTTCGGGAAGATGGTCAAGATTCAAGAAGCGGAGAATCAGATCATCACCCATTACCAGGTGTTCGCCAAGCGGCCCAATGATGCCGACCTCCTGGTGCCGGCGGTGCAGAAACACGAAGAGCAATTCGGGCGTGTTCCGCAACTGGTGGCTGGTGACGCAGGGTTCTACTCCGCGAGCAACGAGGCAGAACTGAGCGAGATGGGTGTGAAGCAAATTTCGGTTCCGAACCGCTCCACAAAGAGCCCCGAACGACGACGACATCAGAAGAAGCGCTCCTTCCGAAGAGGCCAGAAGTGGCGAACGGGAGTGGAAGGTCGCATTAGCGTGCTCAAACGACGCCACGGACTGAATCGTTGTCGCTATCGCGGGGATGCCGGGATGCAGCGTTGGGTGGGCTTGGGCGTGATCGCGGACAATCTAATCAATATCGGTCGGTTCCTGGCGGCAAACGACACGGGATAGAGGTTAAGATGTGGGCGACGGCCCGGCCAAAAAGAGAAGGAAGAAAAATGCGAGAACGGCCAGAGCCCGCATGCTCGGTTCCGGATCTTGCTCATCTGCAGCAAGCATTTTTGCGCCGGAAAGTAGCTAGTCCTTGATCGGAAAGCTCGATGGCACTGTATTCTTTGCCCTTCAAGCCTCGTCAAAGCAAACATCCACTCATGAAGCGCCTTGGCCTGGCGGCACTTCTCTTTTTTTGCCCTTTGCTTCCTGCCCCAGCCTGGGCCCAACGGGGCGCGGCCTCCAGCGGCCGTTCCGCCGGAGCCGCCGAAATCAACGTGCAGGTTCGCTATCCCGATGGAACGGCCGCTCCTCGCGGTATTCATGTACGCCTCGAATCCGAAGAGGGCGGGGCCGCCGACGATTGCGTCACCGAAACGGGCGGCAAGTGCCGCTTCCTTCCCAATTCGTCCGGAATGTACATCGTGCGGCTCAACCAAATCGGGTACAAGGAGGTCTCCGTTCACGTCAATCTCGTGGATACCTTGCGGGGATTTGTCACTCTCGACCTGAAACCCGACCACGCAAACGCCCCGCCTGAGACCCCCGACGGGGTTTCCGGCGATTCCATTTCTGCCGTGGACCTGAGCATTCCAGAGAATGCTCGCCAGGAATTCGAGAAGGGCCAGAGCGCCATGAAGGAGAATAAGCTGGACGCCGGCATCGCTCATCTCCGGAAGGCGATCAAGCTCTACGATGCCTACCCAATGGCCTACGCGCTCTTAGGAACCGCCTATCTGGAACAGAAAAAGTGGAGAGACGCCGGGACGGCCCTGCAAAAGTCGATCAGCCTCGATTCCAATTCCGCGGATGCTTACCTGGCATTGGGTGCGGTGTTCAATCAAACCAGGGACTATTCCCAGGCAGAAACAGCTCTTCTCCGCGGGCTGGAGCTAAAGCCCGAAGCCTTCGCAGGCCACTACGAACTTGCCAAAACTTATTGGGAACTAGGCCGCTGGCGGGAAGCCGCACCCCACGTTCGCAAGGCCGTTGCCGGCATGCCCGACGTGGCCTCACCGCACGTCCTCCTGGGAAACATCTTGCTTCGCGAGAATAACCCGCAGGGGGCGCTGATTGAGTATCAGGAATACCTCAGGCTCGATCCGAACGGCCTCATGGCGCAGGGGGTGCGCCAAATGATTGAGAAAATTCGAAGGTCCGCTCGCCCCTAATTAAGATACTCAGCTCTCGGTTCATTCTCTCTAACCTAAAACGCTGTCACCTCACTCTATTCCCTTGCCCTGGCATGAAATCCCGAAGCTGTCCGGCGCGTATGTTAGGATGAGGTGCGTTTGTGTCCCCAGGCTCTATGCCGCGTCCGACCACCATGAACTTGTCCGAGGCTGTGGCTATTTCCGCCTCCAGCCTTTGGGCACACAAGCTGCGCAGCGTCCTGACGCTGATCGGCGTAGTCATTGGTGTGGCGGCGGTGATCGCCGTCGTCAGTCTGATCAACGGCGCCAACCAATACGTCGCCACACGCGTTTTCCGTCTTGGTGCAGACGTCTTTGGGTTATCCAAGCAGCCTTCCATCATTACCAACGTTGACGATTGGCTCGAATTTCAGAAGCGCAAGCGCCTTACCTACGACGATTTTGAGGCTGTGCGAGATCTCTGCAAGTCCTGCAAGGAAATCGGCGCCTCGCTCGGCGGCCGCGTCGAGGTCAAGAGCGGCCTGAATTCGCTGAAGGATACTAACCTGCGCGCCTGGACTCCCCAGATGCCCGAACTGTACGACGTCGATCTCGTCGCCGGCCGTCACATTACCGATTCGGATTTGAATAGCGCTGCGCCGGTTTGTGTGATTGGCATGGATATCGTGGAAAACCTTATGCCCGGCGTGGATCCCGTGGGCAAAGAAGTTCGCTGGAACAACATCCCGTGTGAAGTGATTGGCATTGGGAAAAAAGAAGGTTCCTCCCTGGGAACTTCGCTGGACAACTGGATCATCCTGCCGCTCAGCACCTACAACAAGGAATACGGCAATCAGCAGACTTCCCTGCGCGTCACCGCGCGTGCCGGCTCGGCGGCAAACATTCAGCTCACCGTCGATGAAGTCCGACAGATCATGCGCGGCCGACACCACTTGCCCTACGACACCAAGGATGATTTCGCAATCGAGACCAGCGATTCCTTTCTCTCGTTGTGGAAGAGCATCAGCGGATCTTTCTTTGTCGTGACCATCGCCATCGCCTCGATTTCGCTGCTGGTCGGCGGAATCGTCATCATGAACATCATGCTCGTTTCCGTCACGGAACGAACCCGCGAAATTGGCGTCCGCAAAGCGCTGGGCGCCCGCCGCGGGGATATCCTGCGACAATTTCTGATCGAGTCGTCCACCATTTCCGTGATCGGCGGAGCCATCGGCGTAATCTTGGGCGTGCTGGCGGCCAAGCTCGTTTCCTGGGTTTCGCCGCTCCCGAGCGCCGTACAACTTTGGTCGGTGATGGGGGGACTGACGGTCGCGCTTAGCGTCGGATTATTCTTTGGCACCTATCCGGCGTCGAAAGCTGCCAAGCTCGATCCCGTGGAAGCGTTGCGATCGGAGTAAGCAACCAACTCTATGGCTACGCTCGGAAAAACACTGCCGCAAACCGCCGCCCTTCCGGTGCGTTCCCTGATTCGCAAGGACGGCGCGTTGAAGCTTCGCGGCGAAGTGCTGCTCGCGCTGGACACGTTGCGAAAAAATCCGCTGCGCTCGGCACTGACCATTCTCGGCATCGTCATCGGCATCACCACGGTCATCGCTGTCAGCGCCATGATCAACGGCTTGAATGACAATGTGCTGGCTGGAATCCGGGAGCTGGGCTCGGACACCATCATTGCCTATCGCTTCCCGTGGGCTTCGCTCTCGCGGCCCCCGAGCGAATGGTTTACGCGAAAGGAATTGCAGCCGGAATGGGCCGAGGACATGTCCAAGCTGCCGCATGTCGCGGCGGCTTCCCCGTCGATGCGCATTTTCATGCCGCAATTCGGATCGGGCACAGCGGACTTGCGCCGCGGCGTCTACCGCGCAAAGAACGTGATCCTCCAGGGAAATTCGCCCTCGATCGGCCGCATCTTCGACCTGAAGATCGAATACGGGCGAATGTTCAATGAGACGGATGCCGATCACCACATGCCCGTGGTGCTGCTCGGCTACGACACGGCAAGAATACTTTTTCCAGAGTCCGTTTCCGACAGCATCGGAAAAGAAGTCACTATCAACGGCCAGCTCTTCAGCGTCATCGGCACGTGCGAAAAGCGCAAGCAGGGAATTTCTGGCGGCTCGAATCCCGAAGACAACATCGCCATGATGCCGGTGACCACGCTCCGCAAACTTTATCCCAACCAGAAAGATTACGTTATTTTCGCGAAGGCCTCTGATCCTGCGCAGGTCGGCCAGGCCGTCGAAGAAATGCGCGACCTGCTGCGCCGCAAGCGCCGCCTTTCGAATGACAAACCTGATGATTTTGCGCTCTTCACTTCGGACTATTTTCTCGATTTGTGGAACAAGATCAGCGGCCTGATTTTCATTCTGATGTTCGCAGTCGCTTCGGTAGGCCTGATTGTCGGAGGCATCGGCGTGATGAACATCATGCTCGTGAGCGTCACGGAACGCACTCGGGAGATCGGCGTTCGCAAGGCTATCGGCGCCAAGCGTGGCAACATTCTGTCGCAATTCCTGATTGAAGCGGTCACCCTGAGCGCGGTGGGCGGCGTTATCGGCGTCCTGTTGGGGTCAGGCCTCTCCTTGCTGATGCGCTATGGCCTGAAAATGCCCGCAGTCCTCTCCCTGTTCTGGATCGCCACGGCTCTGATCATGTGCGCACTCATTGGCATCGTCTTTGGCGTCTACCCTGCCTGGAAAGCTGCTCGCCTCGATCCCGTCGAAGCCCTTCGCTATGAATAGTCATTGATGCACGCGTGGAATTCATATTGGACTAAGACATTTCCGCAAGTTGCTTGAGCGGCACTACGGCCGTCTTCCCGTAGTGCTCGCCATCCAGAATCCGCACCCGGCAGTGCGGTTGGGTTGAGTCAACCTCCAGGATTCTCACTTGGGTTCCGTTCGGGACCATCAGCAGTCTTTGAGATGCAATCAGGAGGGACAGCCCCACATCGTCGTTCGCCGCATCGAGCTTCTCTCTTTCCGTGGCCGTTTCTTCATCGACGGACACCAACGTAAATGAGAGTTGACTCTCAGAACAGAGCTTGGCTACGCGGCCCACTTTCGAAGTCGCAGTTGGGGCTTTCGTGGGAGTCGAAATCCGCGCGGCTTGTTCCACTTTGCCGATGAATCTGTAGCCGCGCTTCGGAAGGGTTTCGACGAAACGCGGCTTCTTCTTGTCATCACCCAAAGCCTGGCGCAACTTCTTGATGGCCGTGTTGAGGCTGTGTTCGAAGTCCACAAAAGTATCGCCGGGCCACAGCCTTTTCTCGAACTCCTCGCGTGTGACGACTTCACCCGGACGCTCTAGAAGCACGGTAAGTACTTGAAACGGTTGCACTTGCAGCTTTATTTTGCGGCCGGCTCTGTAGAGTTCGCCGGCCCGAAAATCCACTTCAAAAACGTCAAAGCGTGCGAGGAGAGGGGGACAGCCAGGCGTCGACATACAGACCTCAATGCAATGCGTCGCACGAATATATCACGGCTCCCGAAATTCACGGTGGGGCTGCGTACGCTCGCCTAAGTCCTCAGTCCCCCTGAACTTCCGAGTTCACCTGAAGACTCCCTTCAGTTCATCTGCGGTGCATTGCGCTTCCAACGGGAGTGCGCGAAAGTGCAAAACATCTCGTGACGCTTCAGGGGCGCCAGGAGCAAAACAAAGTCAGCCTGAATAACGCTGATCAAAATGAAAGAGGAGGTTCCCATGAAAAAGCGTCTTTTTGTGATGGCAGGTTTGCTGGTGTTCGCGAGCATGGTGGCGACTCAAGTTGTGCGTGCAGACGAACCCATGTTGGTGAACATTCCGTTTGCATTCGTTGCCGGCAATGCGACACTGCCGGCCGGTGAGTATCGCGTCGAGAGGTTGCACGGGAATTCCGCTGTGGTTTTGATTCGTTGCTCAGACACAAGCGCGGCGGCCGTGGCGCTTTCGAATGCTACCCAAGCAAAGGAAACACCAACCCAATCGAAGCTAATCTTCAAACGCTATGACAACCGCTATTTCCTTTCGCAGGTCTGGAGCGCAGGATCGATCCGCGGAAGAGAACTCATGAAATCGCGAGCCGAAAAAGAAATCACGCAGTCTGCGCGTTTCGAAACGAAAGGCGAAGTTACGCTGCTTGCCCGTCTGTCCCCCGCCAGACCGTGACCCGCCTCCCCAGCCCCATTGGCAAGCCAGCGGACTGGAAGCCGGAGCCCTCAGCTCCGGCTTCCTTGTGCTTCCACGATCATTATTTCCAGGACTCCCGGTCCGCCAGGAAGTTCGTTGAAGGTCTACTTCCTTAAGATGGTCCTGGTCGCAACCCGCGGTCACTCGTACCTCAGCGCCACCATGGGATCGACTCGCATCGCCCTCCGCGCCGGAAGATAACACGCCAAGAGCGCCACAGTAGCAAGCATCCCAGCGACGCCCGCGTAAGTCGCAGGATCAATCGGCTTGACTCCGACCAGCAATCCTTCCATTAGCTTCGCACCAACTGTCGCTCCTGCCAATCCCGCAAGAATCCCGATCCCGATAATCGCCGCTCCTTGTCTCAGCACCATGCCAACAATCTGCCTCCGCTCCGCTCCCAGCGCCATGCGAATCCCAATTTCGTTGGTGCGCCGTGCCATTACATACGACATCACTCCGTAAATCCCCACCGCCGCCAGGATCAGCGCCAGGGCCGCCATCCCTCCTAGAAGCACAGTTTCATACGTTGTGTCCGTCATGGATTCGGTAATGATCTGCGCCATCGGCCGCACGTGCATCAGTGCGAGATTCGCGTCTTGCGACTGCACAGCGCTCCGCACCGTTCCAGCCAACGCCCCTGCCGCTCCACCCCCCTTCACCACGATAGAAAGATTTGGCATGTCTAAATCCCATTCGAGCGGATAGTATGCTTCGGGCATCGCTTTGCTGCGCACTCTGCCTTGTTTCACGTCGCCAACAACTCCGATGACCTCAAGTCGGACGAAATGTTCGAAAATCTTCCCCACAGCATCCTGTTTTGGCCAGAACGTTTGTGCCATCGTTTGATTGATGACCGCACGCAACGTGTATTTTTTCACCACTGCTTTAGTCTCTTCGTCGGTCTTTGCCGGAATCACTTCCCGCATGAACTTCGCTGTTAGTTCATAATCGTTCTTCTCAAACTCTCGCCCCGCCAAAAGAGGAATCCCCATCGCTCGGAAATAGTCGCCTCTAAGCGACGTGGACTCCACCAGCGGTCCGCTCATGCTCCCCGTTTCCTGGCCAGGAATATGGATGTAGCCGTTGTTCCCGCCGAGTAGCGGCAGCTTCGTGGTAATCGCCGCTGCCTTGACGCCCGGCGATACGCGCAACTTTTGCAAGAGTTGGTCGACAAACTCACGTCGCTGGTCGAACGTTTTGTATTTGCTCTCTGGAAGCTTCACTTCCGCCGTCAGCACGTTCGCTGGCTGCACGCCAATTTCTGTTGCTCGCAAATGCGCAAGTGTCCGGAGCAGTAGTCCCGCTCCGATCAGGAGGGCGAGCGACAGCGCGATTTCTCCGGCCACCAAAGTGCTCCTCAGCCAATGCAATCGTTTTGTGGTGCTCCCGCCAGGCGCTCCTTTCGATTTCAGCGTTTCGCCCGCGTCCACGCCCGACGACTGCAGCGCGGGAGCAAGTCCAAACAGAACTCCAACGGCGAGGCAGGTTGCCAGTGCAAATGTCATCGGCACCAACCCCACTTCGACTGGGTTGGGCTGTGGCACCGACGGTGGCAGCGACGCCTTCAGCGCCGCTACTCCGCCATATGCAATCACCACGCCGAAAGCCCCGCTCACAAGCGAAAGCACCAGGCTCTCCGTCAGCAGTTGCCGCGCGAGCCTTCCACGTCCCGCTCCCAGCGCACCCCGGACGGCCATCTCTTGCCGGCGGCTCGTCGCCCGAGCAAGCAATAAATTCGCCACGTTCGCGGAGGCAATCAGCAAAACTAGTCCTACCGCTCCGAACATGATCCACCGCTGGCTGCTCAAATCTCCAACCAGATCCTCTCTCATGGGCGTCACGATCGCGTCCACATTCCTGTTGTTGTCCGGGAACTGTTTTTCTAACCGTTCAGCGATCGTCCGCAAATCCGCCAGTGCTTTTGACGACGGTGAACCCCGGACTTTTCGCCAGCATTCGCGCCGCATACTGAACGTCTTGTACCACATCCTCAATCCAGTTCACTTTACGCATGTCCCGGCACTCCTCTTTGGTCTGCTCGATGCCCCCGAACTCGATCCGTGCCCGCCTCGCTGCTTCGTCCCGGGGCAGCCCGCCGCGCACTAAATCCTCGGCGTACGCTTCCATGTGAAAGCGCATCTCCACGTCCATTTCGCTCTCCATCCGCGATCGTTGCAGTGTCGCGCTCAGCCACGAACGGAATCGGCACCAAACCGTCACACTTCCTCCGGCTTCGTCCCTAGAATCCCCGCGATCACATCCGTCATGCGGTTCCATTTGTCAGCTTCGGTGAGCAATCGCCGCTTCCCCGCCGCCGTCAATCGGTAATACTTCGCCTTGCGCTTGTTTTCCGATTCGCCCCATTCGCTGGTGATCCAGCCCTGGTGTTCCAGCCGGTACATTGCCGGATACAGTGATCCTTGCTGAATCTCCAAGCGGTCTTTCGAAATCTGCTGAATTCGAAGCAGAATCCCGTACCCATGCAATGGTCCGAGTGAAACTGCTTTGAGAATCAGCAGGTCCAGCGTTCCTTGCAGAAGGTCCATTTGTTTATCCACGGAACCCATCTCTCCTAGATGGCCTGGGAATATAACCTGGCTCTCCTAGGCTGTCAAGGAGAAGTGAGGTACGCCGAAACCTCGCTTGTCAGCTTCGCCCTTCCTGCTTAGACTCCTTTCGAAGCACTCGACACAATTTGGACAGGCCGGACCAATGAGGCAGGATGATTTTCAGCCCGGCGGAGATCGCTTTCCGCTGACGCGCCGCTCCGTGATCGAAGCGGCGCGGAGCATCGATCGGGAGGAGCGCGAGCGCGCTCTCGAAGCGCTGTGCGCGGCCTACTGGAAGCCCGTCTATAAATACGTCCGCTGGCGATGGAACTGGGCCGCCAACGATGCGCAGGACCTAACTCAGGGATTTTTTGCGGAACTGCTCGAAAGAGAGCTGCTTGACAAGTTCGACCCGAAGAAGAGCCGCCTTCGCACCTACCTGCGCGTTTGCGTGGACAGCTTTGTCATGAACGAAGACAAATGGAGTCGGCGGCAGAAGCGCGGGGGAAACATCCTGAATGTCGCGTTGGATTTTGCCGCTGCAGAAGAGGAACTGGGCGCAACCACAATCGATCCCGCAAAAATCGTCTCGCCGGAATCCCTCGAAGAGTTCTTCGAGAAAGAGTGGGTGCGCAGCCTCTTTGCCCTCGCTGTCGAGGACTTGCGCCAATTGTGCGAGCAGCGCGAACGCACTCGTACCTTTCGGCTGTTCGAAGCGTACGACCTCGAGGGCGACGAGAAAAGCTCCTACGATCAGCTTTCGAAAGACTACGGAATCTCCGTGCCCGACGTGACCAACGCGCTCGCCTGGGCACGCCGCGAATTTCGGAGGATCGCTCTCGACCGCCTGCGCGAACTGTGCGGCAGCGAAGAGGAATTTCACCGTGAAGCCCGCGCCGCTTTTGGCTGGGACACGAGATGAAATTCCTTTCAAACAATGCCCTCGAAAGACTGCGTGAAGGAGCAGAGGCACCTGATCTCGCGGGCACACGTTATCGACTTTTGGAACGCGTCGCCCGTGGCGGCATGGGCGTTGTGTACGCCGCGCAAGACGAGAACCTCCAGCGGCGCGTGGCCTTGAAAGTTCTCGATATTCCGGGAAGCGACGGTGATCTGTCGAGTCGGCTTGTCCGCGAAGCTCGCGTCTTGGCTGCTCTCGAGCATCCCGGCATCGTCCCCGTTCACGACGTGGGGACGCTTGGCGACGGCCGCGTTTTCTACACCATGAAATTTGTCGAAGGCCGGCGCCTTGACAAGTACATCGAGTCGGTTACTTCGATCCCGGACCGCTTGCGTCTCTTCCTTCGCATTTGCGATGCCGTTGCATTTGCGCATGCGCACGGCGTTCTTCACCGTGACTTAAAACCTGCCAACATTATGGTCGGCCCGTTCGGCGAAGTCCTGGTAATGGACTGGGGTCTCGCAAAAATTCTGCGTTCCGGCAATTCGCATGCTGCTCGCGGCGTCGATCCGGAAGCTACAATTCTCGAGAAGCCAGGGCAGCAGGCCGTTGTCTGCGCCGCCACGGAAATTTCTGTAGCGACCGGACATGGCACGGTGATGGGCACTCCCGGCTACATGTCTCCCGAACAAGCTCGCGGCGACGTGGAACTTCTGGACGCCCGCAGCGACATCTATTCGCTCGGAGCGCTGCTGCGATTCATACTCACCGGCTACCTGGAAGGCGTCTCCGCGCCGCGAGCAGCCCGCCTCGATAAATCGTTGGTGGCAATTTGCGCTAAGTCGACCGCAGCGTCGCCAGCAGACCGTTACCCCAACGTTCAAGAAATGGCTTTGGACATTTCGCGCTATCTGGACGGGCTCGCTGTCGGCGCGCACCGGGAGACTATTTTGGAAAAGGCCGGACGCTTTTACCGCCGTTACCGCTTCTTTATCTTGTTGATTGCAGCGTACTTGGCGATGCGCGTACTGATTCTGCTTTTTCTGCACCGATAGGCGTAAAGGAAATCCAAAGTTTGTTGTATAGAACGATAGAAGCAATGGGAATTCGATCGGAGGATTCGCCATGAATAAAGTGCTCCTGGGGCTCCTGGTCGGTGCCGTGCTGGGTGCTATCGACGGCGGGTCAGCCTGGTTCACTCCCGCTGTGCGAGCGCAATTGGTGGGAATCATCTTCGGCTCAACGATTAAGGGTTTGATCGCCGGAGTAGCGGCCGGCATTTTCGCGCGCAAAGTGAATTCCGTGCCGCTGGGCATTCTGTTCGGTCTAGCCGTGGGATTTGTGCTCGCGTTCATCGTCGCTTATTTGCAACACGGCTACTATTTCGAAATTATTTTGCCGGGCAGCATTGTCGGATTGATTGTGGGTTACGCCACGCAGCGCTACGGTGCGCCGACGCCGGCGACGCGCTAGAAAAAAGCAAAGAACTAAGACATGAACTTCGTTTCAATCAATCAAGGAGGAGAACTATGTCTCGAGTCATTCATTTTGAAATACCGGCGAGTGATCCCGAACGCGCCGCCAACTTTTACCGCAAGGCCTTCGGCTGGAAGATCGAGAAATGGCCTGGCCCCATGGACTACTGGATGGTGAACACCGGCGCGGAAGGCGCTCCAGGAATCAACGGCGGCCTCATGAAAAATACGCAGGTAAAGACAACCACCAACACCATCGGCGTGGACTCTGTCGACGCCGCAGTGAAAACAGTGCAGAGCGCCGGCGGAAAGTTAATCATGCCGAAAACTCCAATCCCCACGGTGGGCTATTTCGCGTATCTCGAGGATACCGAAGGAAATCTTTTCGGCGTAATGCAAGCCGACAAGAATGCAAAATAAATTCGTGACAGATTCGCAGGCACGCTCTCGCGGGAGGAAACGATGAGCCTCATCAAACCAGTGCTTGGACTCGCCGCAGGAGGGTGCTTGGGCTTCTTGATGGATTGAGCGGCTTCTTCGAACCATCCCTTGCTCCGGTCATGGGAAGCGTCATCACTTTTTCGCTGCTGAAGGGATTATTGGCGGGAATCGCCACTGGATACGTTTCGCGCCGAGTCCATTCAATGCTGCTCGGAATTCTCGCAGGTGTAGGAATTGCCGCTGTCCTGAGCCTTCTCGTGATTCTACACGCGGGGATGGCTTTGTTTTGGGACATCATGATTCCGGGCATGCTCCTCGGTCTATTGTGGGGTTCGCAACGCAGAAGTTTGGCGGTGTAAAAGAATCGGCAGCGGCAGAGCAGTGAAATCGCAATTGGCGTGGTCAATTTCGTGAAAGATATGCAAATCATTCTCAAGGAGGACAATCAATGAATAGCTTTGCGAAAATTCTGGGGGTGGTCGTTTTAAGCGTGGGCTCCCTGCCCATTCCAAATTCTGCCGCCGGCAACGGGGCGGAAGCGTTTGAAAAACTCAAAATCGCTGGTGGGCCATTGGGAAACGGACAAAACGAACATGAACAAAGCCACGCTGGATCTGGAGTTGACCTCCGGAGGCACGGCGGTGCTCGAAAAATTCCGCATGGTGGATAACGGCAGGCCGGTGGAAATGACCACGCTGTATTATCTCGACGGCGACCAGATCAAGCTGACGCACTATTGCATGGCGGGCAATCAGCCGACCATGAAAGGATCGTACGCCTCGGAGGCAAAGACCCTCACCTTTGATCTGGTCAGCATTTCGAATCTCAAGACTCCCAACGATGGCCACATGCATCACGCTACCTACACCTTTATCGACAACGATCACTTCAAGACCATTTGGACATTCCGCAAAGAACAGAAAGACGCGTTTACGGAAGATGTGACGTACGTTCGGACGAAGTGAGCCGAAAATCTTCGAAGTGATATAGGGGCGCTCCGGTGAGGCTGGGGCGCCCCTTGTGCTTGCGACGAATGTAAAATGGCGCGCATCGAATGTCTATCGCGAAGGCTTGCGAGGGCAGGAGCGATGCGATGGGATTTGCGGGGTTCGCAGGGCAAAAGTACCTGAATCTTGAAACATTCAAGAAAAACGGCACCGGCGTAAGAACGCCGGTATGGTTTGCAGCCGATCGATCGATAAACCTCGATTCGAACGATGCCAAGCTGTACGTCTACACGATCGGCGTTTCCGGAAAAGTGAAACGCATTCGCAACAATCCGCGCGTGAAGGTCGCGCCATGCGATATGCGCGGCAAAGTGCTTGGTGAGTGGTCGGACGCGCGGGCGGAGATCGTGACCGGCGAAGCGGCCGCACGGGGAATGCAACTGCTCAACAAAAAATATTTCCCCTGGAAACAGTTGCTCGGATTTTTCGCCTCTTTCAGCAGGCGTGAGCGAACCGTCTTCGAGATCCATCCGGCATGAAAAAGCAGATGACTCGCGATACAGCCGCGCCCGACTCGCCTACCTAGGCCAGAGCCACCCAAACGTAGCCGCCGTCAGCAAACTGTAGACCAGCCCATCAAACGCTTCTTTAAAGACCATGCTCCAGGGCTGGCCCTTCCAGATGCCGTTGACCAAGGGTCCCAGCCCGAAAGCAAGGAATGCCGCGGTGCCGGCAACGCGAAAGACAGCCAGATAGGGCGCGCTTGGCATCACTGTGCGTCCTGTGAGATAGGCAACGAAGACGCCGATCAACAGGCAATAGGCGAACCACATGCCAAGAAACTTGGGCATGGCGACCGGGCCATTGGGGTACAGGGTCAGAAATCCGACCGGCCCTTGCTTGAACTTTTCCTGCATAGCGGGCGAATTCATGTCCTTATGGGAGCAATAAGGGAAATGATAGAGGCCCGGGGCCAAACCAGCCGGCCGCAAGGCGGCAAGAAGCTTGTCCTCCTCGGGAAGCTGCCGATAGTCGCTAACGTGATACTTCAGCACCATGTGGATGATCGAGCTGGCCACGAACACGATTACCGCCGAAAGCAGAATGGGCAGCAAAAGCGCGGTGAGAGAAACCATGCGTTGCCTCCTTGGAAGTACATTTGAATGCAGGAATTAGGCTGAGGCTACCCCCGAACGGAGGCGCAGTCAAGAAGACAGACTTGGCGTCACTTGGCGTCAATAGTTCAATTTGATGGAAAACTGGATCTGGCGCGATGGACCGGCGGTCTTGCTGATAACGCCAAACCCGCTCCCGCTGACGATGTTGGAGGGCAATCCAAAATTGACTTCGTTGAAGATATTGAAGAACTCCACTCGAAATTGAAGATCGGCAAGTTCACCGTTACCGCGATGACCAATAGCGGTGTCCTTGATCAGCGCCAGGTCAAAATCGCGGAAGCCGGGACCGCGAAAGGTGTCGCGGCCAAGCGTGCCGAAACGGCCGTGAAACGGCCCGGTCCCGCCAGGTATGTTGATAGGAATTATGAAAAATGACCTGTTTGTATTGCCCAGGCCAAAGTAGTCCTCTCGCACTCTGCGGCTGGTGGAAAACGTCGGCATGGCAAGAAGGTCGGGACGATCCGTTCCGCCCAAGCCTGCGCCGGTTTGCTGGACGCCAGAATACACCGTGAACGGCGGCCCGCTCGTCAGCGTCGTAATGTTCAGGACCTGCCAGCCCTTGGTAAGTTTTTTTCCCAGCGGCTGAAGAAAGCCCACGCGTTCCAAGGGCAAGGACTGGATCAGGCTCAGCGTGAAAACGTGGGTCACATCGAAAGTGGAAGGGCCTTTGTCGGCGCCGGAATTCCGGGGATCCTGTGGCAAGGTCTGCAAGATTACGCCGGAGCTCCCGGAAATGCCTCCGGGCACAGCGCTGGTGTCATCAATACTCTTGGAAAACGTATAGCTGACCTGGAAGCTAAGGCCCGCCCGTGAATTATTCTGGCTGACGCTCGTTTGCAGCGCGTGATAGCTGGAATGTGCTCCCGAGCTCATCACCGACTCGGGGCCGAATCCTCCGATCGCTTGGCCGGCCGAATTGAATTGTGTGTAAGGCGCAAAAGCAGGCTCCGCTCCCCCGTATCCATTCGGCGAGAGCACGCTGGCAAGATGGACTCCCGCCGTGCCCACATACGAAGTGCTCAGCTTGAAGCCGCCGATTTCCTGGTCGATCCCCAATGTTTGCGTGGCGATATACCCGTTACGAAAATGCGGGTCGAAGCTGATCGCCGCGAATAATTGCGCCTGATTGCCGGGAGTAAGTGCCTCCAAATCATTTTGAAATCGCTGCACGTCCATCACTGTGTTCGCGGGAACATTGCTGCTGCTTCCGGACGCAAACAGCAACCCGCCTTGCGTGGTGTACACGGGAGGAAGGCTGAGTGTCGCAACGAAATCCTGAAAATTTAGCGGAGAGCCGGGTTGCGCCGTCAGCAAGGGCTGAAAGACGAAAGGGAATGCGCCGGTGACATAATTCTGCAGCCAGAGGTTGGGAAGAATCGTAGTGACGGCGCCGCCGCCGTGGAGCGTCGTATGTTTGGTCAGTCCGAAATCCAGAGACAACCGCGGGCCCCACCCGCTCCAATCCATCGCGTAAGGAGGCTGCGGATTGTACACGTAGATCTGCGTCGCGCCGGGAGTCAAATATCCTGCCGGCTCTGCGTTCGGCCCGACAGGAAGTGCCAGCGACGTGCGATGCTTCGCTTCATGAATCCGGCTGTTCACTTCATAGCGCAATCCATAATTGATGCTCAATCGCGCCGTGGCTTTCCACGTGTCCTGGAAATAGAAATTGTAGGCCTCGCGGCGCACCGCCGCTTCGTCAAACTTGTCTCCCTTGGGCGTCAAGTTCGCGGCCGCGGTCACCGTGTAGGAATAAGGCGTCGCGGTCAACAGGCCGGTCAGTGAGTCCGGCAACTTGTCTCCGGGGTGGATATCATTCTGGCCGCTGGCGGACGGAATCAGAACGGGAGAATACGCAGCGCCTCCTCCAAACGTGTAGAGCCCGTCAGGATTCGTTCCAAAAATCGTAGTGTCGCGATTGAAACGCAGCTCCGCGCCCCATTTGAAGGAATGCGAGCCCCGTGTGTATACCATGTCTCCTTTGAACTGGTAGACGTTTCCATAGGAACCGAATACGGAACCGTCGGCGGAATTAAAGCCCTGAAAAAGTCCGTCGCCAAACGCGATGGCTGGCTGTGTCTGGTTGCTGGTGATGAACAGTGGCGTACTGCGGATGTAGCCGACGGTCGTCTGATAGTTGAAGTGCGGAGAGGCCGTGCGAGAATATTTCATGGCCGCGCTTCGTTGGTGGTCGAGAAACTTGACGCCAAAATCGGGATTTAGCGCGGTCTGATCCGGGTTCGTCGTTGGCCCGCTGACCTGATTGCGGCTGGCACGCAGAAATAGCGTAGCCTTTTCCGAAAGGCGATGATCGAGCCGGAAAGAAGTCTGATCTGTCCGCGTGGCAACCTTGGAAGATGTGGCGTAAGTGCGCGCCCCGAATGCGCCCTGAGAATCGTTCGGCAAAGGATAGCTCGCCAGTAATGCGGTAACCTTGCTGCTGACCGGAACCGTCAGCGTGTCGCCAGGAAACGCGGTTGTGTCGATTCCCTGCCTCTCCGCCTGAGTTGGCACGGCGAATACCTGTGTTGTCCCCAGAACTTGCCGGAACCCCTGGTACTCCGCAAAATAAAATGTCTGGCTGCGGCCATCGTAAATATGCGGAACGAAAACCGGCCCGCCGTTGGTCACGCCGAATTCATTTCGCGCAAATGGCGGGAGGCGCCGTGTGTCCAGATCGTTCTTGTGATCGAAGAAATTTCGCGCGTCGAAAGAAGCATTGCGGACAAACTCAAACAAGCTTCCATGCACTTGTTCGCTTCCGGACTTGGTGATCACATTCGTGAATCCTGCCGCGCCGTGCCCGGTGTCCGCCGGCATCACGCCGGAACTGGATTGCACTTCTTGAATGGCATCGACGTTGAAGTTCGAAAACGTCGCTCCGCCGAGTTCCGGATCGGTTGTGTCCGCCCCATCCATGGCAAACACGGCGGCCGAGCCACGTTGGCCGTTCACCGCAAATTGTTGCGTGAAATTGGCCGCCCCATTGGTGTCTGTCATCGTGCCCGCGGCCAGTAACAGGAGCTTGCTGAAATCGCGCTCATTTAGCGGTAACCTGGACACTTCCCCTGTCGAGAGATGCTCGCCCCCGCTCGCCTGGGCAGAACCTGCATTCTGAACGAGCGTCACGCGAAGCACTTGCCCCTCCGCCGGAAGTAGAACTTCAGCCGCGAGTGTCGCGTCCTCTTTGATAATTACCGGATCCGCTGCAGACCAAATCTTTCCCCCAGCATTTACTGTGAGAGTGTAGCTGCCCGCGACGATCCCGGTGAACGCAAACTGCCCGCTTCCAGATGTCGTCGCGAAGTATTCCTGTTTGCTGTTTGCTCCAATCAGCTTGACGGTGGCCATGCCTGCTGGCTTCCCTCCCGAGTCGCGCAGCACACCACTTAAGGAGATCAATGGAGTCGAGTGCAGAGAGGGAACAAGAAGGAATAGAACGAAGAGAAAGCAGGCACGAACCAATTCGCGGGACCAGGAGAGCATCGCGAAACATTATACGCGGGTTGATTTTGTCCACGGTATTGCCGCGAGCCCAATCACCATCGCAGCCACGCGGTGGTTGGTATAGAATGGGCCAGTTTTCGAACCTCATCGAGGAAATCCAATGAAAAAGCTGACCTTGCGTCACGGTCGAATTACTTCGCTGGTCCTCGCGTCGCTAATCCTCGCTTCCGCGTACGCACTTGTGGCGGACGAATCTTCTTCGCCGCTTCCAGCGCCGCCGGTGGCAAAGAAAGTTCCGAAGACGACAGAGATCAACGGGCGCATGCTGATAGACAACTACTATTGGCTGCGGGACAAAAAGAATCCTGAAGTAAAAGCTTATCTGGACGCCGAGAACGCCTACACCGACGCGGTGATGAAGCCCACCGAGGCTTTGCAAAAAAAGCTTTATGACGAAATGCTGAGCCGCATCAAGGAAACCGATGTGGAGGTTCCTTACCAAGAGGGCGGCTACTTCTATTATTTGCGGACCGAAGCAGGAAAGCAGTACGGGATTCGTTGCCGGAAGAAGGGCAGTATGGATGCTCCCGAAGAAATTGTTCTGGACGTAAATGAATTGGCCAAAGGGCAGAAGTTCATGTCGCTCGGAGCCTACAACGTTAGCGACGACGGTAATCTGCTCGCTTACACGACCGACAACACCGGATTCCGCCAGTTCACGCTGGCCGTAAAAGACTTGCGCACCGGCAAATTGCTGGCCGACCATGCCGAGCGCGTCGACTCCGTCGCCTGGGCGAACGACAACAAAACCATCTTCTACACCACAGAGGATGCGATTTCGAAACGCTCGAATCAGTTCTATCGCCACAACGTCGGCGCAATCGGACCCGACACCCTGGTCTACGAAGAAAAGGACGAAAGGTTCGACATTGGCACTGGAAAAACACGCAGCAAAGCCTACTTATTGCTCATTTCCGGGAGCCACACCACCAGTGAGGCGCGTTACATTCCCGCCGACCAGCCCATGGCGGAATGGAAACTGATGGAACCTCGCAAACAGGACGTCGAGTACTACCCGGATCACAATGGCAATTCCTTTTATATCCGTGTGAACGACACCGGCCGCAACTTCCGCCTCGTCAAGGCCCCGGTCTCGGATCCCGGCAGCAAGAATTGGCAGGAAGTCGTGCCGCATCGCGCGGATGTCATGCTCGATGATACGGACTTCTTCAAAAACTACTACATCTCCTACGAACGGGAAAAAGGCTTGCCGCAGATTCGTGTCACCAATCTGCAAAGTGGAGAGTCCCGGCGCCTCGAATTCCCGGAGCCGGCCTATGTCGACTATCCATACCTCAATCGTGAATACGATACGGTTAAGTTTCGCTACGGCTACCAGTCGTTCATTACGCCGCAGTCGGTATTCGAATACGACATGGCGAACGGTACGTCCATGCTGCTGAAGCAGAAAGAAGTGCCCGGCGGCTATGACCGCACTCGGTATCGGGTGGAGCGGATTTTTGCGACGGCCTCCGATGGCGTAAAGGTTCCAATCACTGTTGTCCACCTGAAGGGCGCCCAGTTGGATGGAAAAGGTCCGCTGTATCTGACCGGCTATGGCTCCTATGGGTATCCATACGACATCAGCTTCAACTCTAACGTCTTCAGCATGGTTGATCGCGGCGTGGTTGCGGCGGTGGCGCACATTCGCGGTGGCGGCGAAATGGGCAAAGCTTGGCATGATGACGGGCGCATGATGCATAAGAAGAACACCTTCACCGACTTCATTTCCTCTGCCGAGTATCTCGTGTCACAAGGATACGGTTCGAAAGACCGCTTGGTGATCGAAGGAAGAAGCGCCGGCGGCCTGTTGATGGGCGCTGTCCTGAATATGCGGCCGGATTTATTTCATGCCGCCCTAGTTGGCGTTCCGTTCGTGGACGTCATGAACACCATGCTCGATGAGTCGCTGCCTCTCACCGTCAGCGAATTCGAAGAGTGGGGTAATCCCAAGCAAAAACCGGCTTTTGATTACATGATTACCTATTCGCCGTACGACAACATTGAGCCGAAAAACTATCCCAACATGCTGGTGAGAACCTCCTTCAATGACAGCCAGGTGATGTACTGGGAGCCCGCCAAGTATGTCGCCAAGATGCGCGCGCTTCGAACGGACCACAACATTATGATCCTGAAAACTAACATGGACCCCGCCGGACACGGCGGCGCCTCTGGCCGGTACGACCGCTTGCGAGAGACGGCGTTTGATTACGCGTACTTTTTGACCCAGATGGGAATTCAGAACTGACCGCCGCGCTAGTCATTCTTGTGCCCCGGCGCAGAAAACCGCGCGCGGATTTTCCAACTTGTGGTTAGAATACTAGGTACACCCTGTTCGAGGGGGAGTGGAATCGTTCCCAGGCGATTCAGAATCCAGACAGCGCGTTCCTGGGGGTAGCGGATGAAAATGCAATTCGTAGTGCGCAATGCGGTTTTCTGCCTTGCGTTGTCCCGCCTAATTATCCCTTTCACAGCCCACGCTCAAAGCCAGGTCCTGGGCGAGGTGAAATTAGTCGGAAAGACTAAGGCTGATAAGACATCCGGAGTTTGGGTGGATGGGCAGTATCTCGGCTACGTCATGGAGTTAAAGGACGACAAGAAAATATTGCTGATGCCGGGCGAACATGAAATTGCCGTTCGTCAGGCAGGGTATACGGATTTCACGAAGAAGGTCGTTGTGGAACCTCGCAAGAAAACCGAGGTGGAAGTGGTCATGCTGAAGGACCCTCGGACTCGCCTTCCAACTGTTACTTCTCTCGTCAAACTGAAAGTCACGCCAGACCGGGCCGCCGTCTTCGTGGACGATGCTTTCGCCGGAACCGTTGCCGAATTCAGCGGCGTGGGACATGGCATGCTTGTCAGCCCCGGAAAACACCGTATCAAGATTGCTCTTGCTGGGTACCAGGCTTTCGAAACAGAGGTCAACTTGCTGGCGCATCAGAAAATGACCATCAAAACGAACTTGCTGCAGGGAAGTATCACGCAGGCCGGAGCTTCCATAAAACAAGAATAGAAACATCCAGGCACGGAGAAGCGGGGAGAGCGCGATACGTTTCGGCGTAGCAGGGCACTAGGTAACGGACTAGTTTGAGTTAGGCCAGAAAATGCCGATGGCTATAAAGCGGGTGAGAATTCCGGCGAAAAATGTACCAACCGCCAGTAAGACCCAGCGGTATCGTTTCCACATGTCACGATACGTGGACCACTGAGCGAATGCGTCGGCGATGTAAGCAGCACAATACGCCACGTTTGCCAAAACAACCAAAAGAAACATCCCTAGTATCGCATCGAGTGTAAGAACGGCCTTTGACGCAGGGTAGGCTCTGAAGAAATAAAACAGCACGATCACGCTGAGAACCGCGTTGTATACCAGACGCCTCGGTTCCCAGAAGCGGATTGCGTCCGACACAGATTCGCGAAAGGTTGGCGTGTCCATCGGCAATTCAATTTTAACGCGCGACCCTGTTGAGGGCCACACAGGGTTAGCGGGAGTGTTGCGAGGTAGTAGCCACTGAAGTATGCGCAGTAGTAGCGAGAGCGCGAACTGAATCGTTGTAAGGAGCGCGAGCGACCCCGCGTTCCGTGAAGATCGCCGCGATGTACCGCGCGGGAGTAACATCGAATGCCGGATGAGCGGCGTGAACATCGGGCGCGATTCGAATACCCTGCAGATGCGTCACTTCGGCCGCGGAGCGCTCTTCGATCGGAATGTGCTCGCCATCCGGAATGGAAAGATCGAAAGTCGAAATCGGTGCGGCAATGTAAAAAGGCACGTTATTTTCTTTCGCGAGGACGGCGATCTGGTACGTGCCGATTTTGTTGGCCGTGTCGCCGTTGGCGGCGATGCGGTCCGCGCCGGTAACGACGGCCCCCACCTTCCCCGATTTCAAAAAATGGCCCGCCATGTTGTCCGTGATGAGCGTGAGCGGGATGCCGCCTTTGTGCAATTCCCAAGCGGTTAGGCGCGCGCCTTGAAGATAAGGACGCGTCTCAGGGACGAGAACATGGAGCTTTCTCCCCTGTTCGAACGCTACGCGAATCACTCCGAGCGCCGTGCCGATGCCGGCAGTAGCCAGAGCGCCGGCATTGCATTGCGTCATCACCTGGCCTTCGCGCGGCATGAATTCCGCTCCAAAACTTCCGATGGCTTCGTCTGTCGCCTTCTTCTCGAAATGGATTTGCCTGGCTTCGTCGGCCATTCCCTTCCGGATTTTGCCGAGGTCTGAACTCTCCGACATTAATTCCGCGAGGCGCCGTTTCATGCGCTCGAGCGCCCAGAAAAGATCGACGGCCGTTGGGCGCGTTTTTGCAAGTGTTTCGCAAATTTCCGTGAATTCAGCGCGGAGCGCTTCCACCGATTTCGCGGGCGAATGCAGAACGCCGAGAGCCGCACCCATGGCCGCCGCCACACCAATGGCCGGAGCGCCGCGAATGACCATTTCGCGAATGGCTTTGGCGACCTCACGGTAATCCGTATACGTGAAGCTGACTTCTTCGGCGGGAAGCCGGCGCTGGTCCAGCATGACCACGCCGCGTTCGGTCCATTCGATCGGTTGGGCTACATACATTCTGTCGTCATCCTGGCGAGCTTCAATTGTAGCGGAGGCCGGGACCGAAAACGAATCGCGCGAAGTGCGGTTCATCGTCCGGGAGGCATGTGGGTAAAGCCTCTGGTGGCAATGATCGAAGTAACGGCAATCATGGAATTGTAGCCGAGGTGAAGAAGGAAACTGGCGACAACAGTGCCGGTCCAGGCGCGCGCAAATGTGAAGATAATGCCGACGAGCGTCAGGAGGCCAACGAGGCCCCAGGTCCAGCCGAGCTGCGCGCCGTGCATAAGGCCGAACAACGTGCCAGTGAAAAAAATCCCGATGAAGGTCCCGAACCGGATGGCGCGAAGCGGATCGGCGCCGGCGTGTTGGGCGATGTCCGAGAATTTGCTGGCAAAGAGGGGGTACAGATAACCGCGGAAAACAGTTTCTTCCACCAGCGGAGCGACAAGCACAGCCATGGCCATGAGCAGCATGGCGCCGCTCCGGCTCTTGAAAAGCTCCTGGATGGGAACGTGATCCACGTTCTTGACGCCCGAACTGGCCAGCGCCACGAAAATGGCAAGGCCGCAACCGGAGAAGAAATACATCCACGGGCTGCCTTTGCCAATCGCCGGATCAGCGCTTAGTTTTTTCCAGCCGAGAGAGCGCCAAAATGGCAAGCCGCGCAAGACCGCCAGCGTCATGTAGAGAAAGAGAAAAAGCAAGGCATACCAAAGAACGTTCGTCCCTACCAGGAATTGCGGCTTGGACTCGATCATCTGCTGCAGTTGCTTCTGCGTGAGATGTTTGTTGGCCGTGAGCATGAGCACGGCGCCGACTTGAACGAGCAGCAGGCTGCCGAAGCCAAAAACCAGGAAAACAATAAGGTGCGCCCACGACCAGGAGATACGCAGGTCTTCCGGCAGAAAAGACGTTCTCTTCCAAGGAGGAGCGGCAGCTGCAAGAGAGATGGGGTCGCCGCCTAGGGGCGCTGAGAGCGGCGCCTCGGAAGAAGATCCGGTTGCATCGCTATCCAAGGGCTGCGAGTCGAGGTCCGGCTCAGGCGGCCTCTGCGGATTGTCATCAAACAGGCTCATCGTTTTCCAGTTCGGCTTCTCTTGGGCCAGCCGGCCGCCAGCGCGGCGGCAAGAAGCGGCATAAGCAGCTCGTGGTGGCCGGTGATGGCGTAGCCGTGCGATTCAGGTCCGCTGCGCCCGTGGGCTGACGCGGTGGGACGCCTCACTACATTCTGCAACGGACGGTAGTGCTGGATAAAGTCGAAGTTCGCAGTAGTAATAGGGTGGAGCGGAACGCCGAGATTGCGAACCACGGAGATCGCTTTCAAAAAAATCTCGGGCAGGAGAACGGCCGAGCCCCAATTGAGATAAACACCGCCGGGATGCATCTGCTGCACAAGCGCGCAGAACAGGCGAAAATCGTGGTGCGTGGCATCGCCCAGCGCTGCGCCGTTGGCGGCGGAATGCATGTGCGGGATGTCGGTGCCGATGGCCAGGTGAATCGTCACGGGGATGCGGCGCTTGTACGCGGCGACGAGGACGCTGGAATCGGCGTGTTTTACTTCGATAACACCGCTGGTGAGAAACTGCCCGGCGGCTTCGCCATAACCGATTCGGATGCGGTGCGAAAGCTTAGCGATTTCATTGAGATGTTTTCCGGTTTCTTCGGCCATGCCGAACTGGCCTTCGCCAAGGCTGGCCTCGACGTCTTCGGAAGTGTTGCCCGCGAGCGCGATTTCGAAATCGTGGATGAGCGCCGCGCCGTTCATGGCGATTCCGGAAACGAATCCGCGTTTCATCACATCAATCAGAACGGGACCGAGGCCGACTTTGATGACGTGCCCGCCGATCCCCCAGAGAATAGCTTTGCGTTGTTTGCGCGCTTTGTGGATGGCGGTAAGAAGGTTACGAAGATCTTCCGCCGCGAGGATGTTTGGAAGTGATTCGAGAAACGATGTGAGCGATAAATTTGTGGCTGGAGCCTTCGCGAAATCGCGAACACTGACTTTGCTCTTGCGCGAAGCCAGCGGATACGTGCGCACGGCGCCAAAGACGATCGGCTGAATGGAATAGTTGCTCATGGTAAGGGCTTCACTCTACGGAGAACCACTGCTTCCTGCAAGGAGAAGATGCTGAGGTAAGGTTATGCGCTCCCGAATTCAGGGTCATTTGTTGTGGCCGCTATTTCCATTGTCGCGGCCATTAGCGGCGTTCCCGTTGAGATTCAGCACGCGGGCGAGGACCTGGCCGGTGTAGGATTTTTTTGTGCGGGCGACGAGTTCGGGCGGGCCCTGAGCGACGATGCGGCCGCCGCCTTCGCCGCCTTCCGGGCCCAGATCAATGATCCAGTCGGCCTGCTTAATGACATCGAGATGGTGCTCGATGATCAGCACGGTGTTGCCGAGATCGACGAGGCGCTGCAAAACGTCGAGAAGTTTTCGTACGTCGTCGAAGTGCAATCCGGTCGTCGGTTCGTCGAGGATGTAAAGCGTGCGGCCCGTTTGGCGCTTGGAAAGTTCGCGCGCCAGCTTGATGCGCTGGGCTTCACCGCCGGAAAGAGTTGTTGCGGATTGTCCGAGCGTGACGTATCCGAGGCCCACTTCGACAAGCGTGGAAAGTTTTTGCTGAATCTGCGGAATGTTTTCCAAAAGCTTCAGCGCATCGGAAGAAGGCAAATTCAAAACGTCGCTGATGGAATGGCCCTTGTAGCGGACGGCAAGGGTTTCGGAATTGTAGCGGCGGCCGCGGCACACTTCGCACATCACGTAAACGTCAGGAAGAAAATTCATTTCAATGCGGCGCAGGCCGTCGCCCTGGCAGGCTTCGCAGCGGCCGCCTTTTACGTTGAAGCTGAAGCGGCCGGGACGGTACCCGCGCTCGCGCGACTCCGGAAGCATGGCGAAGAGATCGCGGATGGGCGCGAACACGCCGGTGTAGGTGGCTGGATTCGAGCGCGGCGTGCGTCCGATGGGCGCTTGGTCGATTTCGATAACTTTGTCGATTTGATCGGCGCCTACAATCTCGCGGTGCGCGGCGGGCGCTTCGGAGGAGCGATAGAGCTTCTGCGCGAGCGCGCGGTAGAGAATGTCGTTGACGAGTGTGGATTTTCCGGAGCCGGAAACGCCGGTGACGACCGTGAGAAGGCCGAGTGGAAGCGTAACGTCGACTTCTTTCAGATTGTTCGCGCTGGCGCCAAGAATCTGAATCTCTTTGCCGTTTAGGCTTCGGCGCTTTTCGGGGACTGCGATCTTCGCAGCGCCGCTTAAGTATTGGCCGGTGAGCGATTCGGCAGTGGCCTCGATTTGCGCGGGTTTGCCTTGCGCGACAAGGTAGCCGCCGGCGTTGCCCGCACCCGGACCGAGGTCGACGATAAAATCGGCGCGACGAATGGTATCTTCGTCATGCTCGACGACCAGGACGGTGTTGCCAAGATTGCGAAGGTGTTCGAGCGAGCCGAGAAGCCGTGCATTGTCTCGCGCGTGAAGGCCGATGCTGGGTTCGTCGAGAACATAGAGAACGCCACGAAGCCGCGAACCGATTTGCGTTGCGAGGCGGATGCGTTGGGCTTCCCCGCCGGAAAGCGTGGCGGCGGAACGGTCCAGGCTGAGATAGCCGAGGCCGACGGCAAGAAGAAAATCGATGCGTTCGGCAACTTCTTCAAGCGGGCGCGCGGCGATTTCTTTTTGGCGCTCGGTAAGCTGCGCGATCATTTTGTCCACGGCGGGACGCGCGGCAGTGAGCGAAAACGCCGTGAAGTCAGCGATGGAACATCCAGCGAGTTTGACGGCCAGCGATTCGGGCCGTAGTCGCTTGCCGTGGCAGACGCTGCAGAGCGTCGCGGACATGTACTGCGTCATCCACTCGCGGTAGGTGTCGGAGCCGGACTCTTCAAAATTGCGTTCGAGAAATTTCAGGATCCCGGGGAAGCGAAAACCTTTTTCAGTCCTGGTTTTCTTCGCTGATTCGCTTCCATCCGATCGACTGTTCGAGGGTGGGTAGCCGTAGAGAAGCATGTTCTGGATGCGCGCGGGAAATTTTTCAAACGGCGTTTCGAGATCGAAACCGTGCGCGTAGGCGCCGAGTTCGAGCGTGCGCTTGAGAATCGCGGAACCGGAGCCTGGGCCGAGGCCGCCATCGAAAAGCGGGCGGCTCCAGTCATTGATGATTCTCGAAGGGTCAAAATCATATTTGGACCCGAGGCCGTTGCACGCGGGGCACGCTCCGTAGGGCGAGTTAAAGCTGAAGGAGCGCGGCTCCAGTTGCGGAACCGAGATACTACAATCGGGGCACGCTAGCTTTTCGGAAAACGTGTGTTCCTTGCCGCCAACGATGGCGACGGTGACGAGTCCGCTGGCCAATTTGAGCGCCGTGGCGATGGATTGTTCGAGGCGCGCGGCGATGCCTTGCTTAACAAGCAAGCGGTCGATGACGATTTCGATGGTGTGGTTCTTGCGCTTGTCGATGACCGGGAGTTCATCAAGCTGGCAAAGCTCGCCGTTGATGCGCGCGCGGACGTAGCCGTCGTGCGCAAATTTTTCCAGCTCCTTGCGGTACGCGCCTTTTCGTCCGCGGACGATGGGCGCGAGGATCATGATGCGGTCGTCGGGCTTGCAGATTTCGCCGTGCAGGATGGACTGAACAATTTGCTCGCTGGACTGACGCGTGATGGGCTTGCCGCAATTCGGGCAGTGCGGGACGCCCACGGACGCGTAAATGACGCGAAGATAATCGTAAATTTCGGTGATGGTGCCGACGGTGGAACGCGGCGAACGCGTGGTGGTCTTCTGCTCGATGGCAATGGAAGGAGAGAGCCCCTCGATGACGTCGACCTCGGGGCGCTCCATCTGGTCGAGGAACTGCCGCGCGTACGCAGAGAGCGATTCCACGTAACGGCGCTGTCCTTCGGCATAAATAGTGTCAAAGGCGAGTGAAGATTTGCCGGAACCGGAGAGGCCGGTGATGACCGTAAGACTGTTCCGGGGGATTTCGACGCTGATGTTCTTAAGGTTGTGCTGGCGCGCGCCCCGGATTACCAGTTTGGTCAGGCCCATGAGGTGAAGACGCTCCCTCCACAGGAGCCCTGGCGCTCAGTAGGTACACTAAGCCCAGGATAACTTCTCACAATAGCAGGGTGCCGAGAATCGGGTCAACCAGAACTCAGGAACTCAGACACGAGAGTTTGTGCGTTGGTTGAGGTTTGGCCCGATGATCAAGGCTTCAGAAGCACCTGTGGAGAAACAATCTGGATACCCAGAAAAGGATTGAGCGCGAGAAGATCCTCGTCGCCAGTGACGATGTGCGTCGCATGCCCGGTCACCGCAACTTCTAGGAATTTGTCGTCCTTGGAATCACGGCAGGCTGTTATCCGCACGTCTACATTGACCCATTGGGCTTGCGCGTTAGTGCCGCGACGAAAGTTCATCTTCTTCATCTATATATCGTCACCATTGTACGACAAAAAGCGTGTCGCGGAATCACGACAGTCCGGCATAGGTTTGGCGGCGGAGGAATTGGCCGGCGCCGGGGCGGCCGACGAATTTGCCGGCGTCGACGACGGCGCGGCCGCGGGAGAAGACGGTTTTGGGCGCGCCCTTAATCTTGATGCCTTCAAACATGGAATAGTCCACGCGCATGTGGTGAGTTTTGGCGCTGATGATTTCCTCGTGATTGGGATCGAAGATGACCAAGTCGGCGTCGGAGCCAACGGCGATGGTGCCTTTGCGCGGGTAGAGGCCAAAGAGTTTTGCGGGAGCTGTGGCGACGAGTTGGACAAAACGATTGGGCGAAAAATGTTTGCCGTGGACGCCACCGGTGTAGACGAGGCTGAGGCGGTGCTCGATGCCCGGGCCGCCGTTAGGAATTTTGGTGAAGTCGTCCTTGCCCAGTTCTTTTTGCTCCTTGAAGCAGAAGGGGCAGTGGTCGGTGGAGACGACTTGCAGAATGTCTTTCGCAAGGCCCTGCCAGAGTTTTTCCTGATTCCATTTTTCGCGGAGGGGCGGAGTGAAGACGTACTTCGCGCCTTCAAATCCGGGCGCGTCCATATTTTCGAGCGAGAGATACAAGTATTGCGGGCAGGTCTCCGCGTAAGCGGGCAGGCCACGATCGCGAGCTTCGCGGACTTTTTCGAGCGCGTCGTTGCAGGAAAGATGAACGATGTAGACGGGCGCTCCGGCCATTTCCGCGAGCGCGATGGCGCGGGAAGTGGCTTCCGCTTCAGCGGTCGTGGGCCGCGTGAGCGCGTGATATTTGGGGGCGCGTTTCCCTTCGGCGAGGGCTTGCTGGACGATGACGTCGATCGCGCCGCCGTTTTCCGCGTGCATGCAAATGAGGCCGCTGTGCTTGGCGGCCTGGCGCATGGCTCTGAAGATCGTCGCGTCATCGAGCATGAAGACGCCCGGGTAAGCCATGAACAGCTTGAAGCTGGTGACGCCTTCGCGAATGAGCTGGCCCATTTCCTCAAGCTGCGCGGAGCCGAGATCGGTGATGATGCAATGGAAGGCGTAGTCGGTGACAGCTTTGTCGTGGGCTTTCTTCATCCAGGTGTCGAAAGCCTGGCGGAGCGTTTGGCCTTTGTACTGGATGGCGAAGTCGATCAGTGTGGTGGTGCCGCCGAAAGCCGCGGCGATGGTGCCGGTCTGGAAATCGTCGGCGCTGGTCGTGCCGCCGAAGGGCATGTCGAGATGCGTGTGAACGTCGATGCCTCCGGGGATGACCAGACAGCCGGCGGCGTCGACCACTTTGCTCGTGTTTTCGGCGGGGAGCTGGGCAGCGATGGCGGTGACTTTATCGCCGTTGACGCCGACGTCGGCGAGGCAAGTATCGGTGGCGGTTACGACGGTGCCGTTGCGGATTACGGTGTCAAAACGCATCTGCGCTCCTTAGGAGTCGTTTTTGGTTGACTTGGATGGTGAGTCCCAAGAGGGCCCCCCACCCCACCTTTTTTTCACAAGTGTTGATTCTAAAGGAGTCGCGTTGCACCAAGACTGTGCAATTTTCGGAGCATTTTTTGCGCTGGATGAGGGCCGCAACGCAGGTATGTAAGCGGCCAAGGTTATATAATGGAGATAGGGTACCACAACAGCAACCGTTTGGCGAGGGGAATTTGCGGGAGACGCGGAGGCAGGCATCGGAAGGTTAGGAGAAACCGGCTGGCCTGGGCTAAGGACCTGCATGTCAGTGTTTGTAGTGGGGCAGGATTCTTTGCTGGTAGACGTCGAGGGTTTTTTCTTCTTCGCCGCACATTAGATAAATATTGAATTGGGTGACGCCAACTTTGCAGAGGCGGTCGAGCTTCTTGCGGTGGTCGTCGATGGGGCCGATGATGCAGAAGCGGTCGACGACTTCGTCGCTGACAAACTCGGCGTTGTCGCTGCCGACTTCGCAGTGGTGGAGATAGTCATACTTGCCGCGATCTTTGACGAAAGAAGTCAGCGCAGGAGGGAGTTCTTCGGGCTTGTATTTGGTGATGAGGTCCATAACGTGATTGGAGACCAGAGCAGGAAACCAGCGGACGTGTTCGCGCGCAGTTTTTAGGTCGTCGGAAGGCCAGACGGGAGCGGCGGCCATGACTTCGATCTTGCTGAAGTCGCGGCTGGCTTCCTTGGCGCCTTCGCGGACGAAGCCGAGGCACCAGTCGATGAGGTCGGGATCGGCAAACTGGAGAATCACGCCGTCACCGATACGTCCGGCGGTGCGAAGAGCCTTGGGGCCGTACCCGGCGACCCAGACGCGCGGAATTTCGCCGTTGGTCCAGGGAAATTTTGTGAGGACGCCGTCGAGTTCGACTGTTTTGCCGGCGTTCAAGTTACGGAAGATGTGGACGAATTCCTCGAGGTTTTCGAGCGTGGTGGGTTTTTTGCCGAGGACGCGACGGGAGCTGTCACCGCGCCCGATGCCGAGCTCCATGCGACCGTGGGAGGCGAGATTGAGGGTGGCAAAGAGGCTGGCGGAGACGGTGACGTCGCGCACGGCCGGATTGGTGACACAAGTCCCAAGACGCATTTTCTTAGTATTAGAGGCCATGAGCGTGAGGAGCGGAAACGGCTCCTTCCAGATGACGTGGGAATCAAAAATCCAGCCGAAGGAAAAGCCGCTCGATTCGGCCTGGCGCGTGAGGCTGAGGATACGGTCTATTGAGATGTCCGGTTTGATGGTGATGCCGAAGTCCATGGAAAATGGTCCTCCTCAGCCGGCTGGCTGCGTAACCGGTGCAACGCGGTTCATCAAGGCGAAGTAAACAAGGAAACTGACCAGGAAGCCGACGAACCAAGCGTAGTTGTACAAGACACGCACGGCGGGAACGGCCAAACCTATGAAGGCAACGCCCGCGCCCGCAGCCAGCGCCACAACGGCGGTCCAATTGAAACCGCCAGAATATTCATACCGGCCCTTGCACTGATAGAGATCTTCGACGAGGAGGACTTTTTTGCGCACGATGAAGTAATCGCAGATGAGGACGCCCGCGATGGGTCCCAGAAAGCCGGAGTAACCGACGAGCCAGCCGAAAATGTAGCTGCCGTAATCGGCCATCAATTTCCAGGGTTGCATAACGATGCCCATAGCGCAGGTAATGAGGCCGCCGGTGCGGAAACTGATGCGGCGGGGGGAAATGTTCGAGAAATCGTTGGCCGGAGAGACGACGTTGGCGGCGACGTTGACGTTGAGAGTGGCCATAAGCAGTGCGATCATGGCGAGGACGACGGCGAAGGGATTTCCGAGACGCGAGAGAACGGCGACGGGATCCCAGAGCGCCTGACCAAAAATGATCATGGTGGCGGATGTGACGGCGATGCCGATGAAAGAGTAGAAAGTCATAGTGGCGGGAAGCCCGAGAGCCTGGCCGACGATTTGATCGCGCTGGCTGTGGGCGTAACGGGTGAAATCAGGAATGTTCAGCGAGACGGTGGCCCAGAAACCGACGACGCCGGTGAGCGACGGGATAAAGAAGCGGAAGAATTCGCCGAAGGTCTGAAATTTCGAGGGTGTGGCGAGCATGGGGCCGAAACCGCCAGCTTTCGCGCGGGCCCAGAGGAGAAGCGCCAGTCCGATGAGGAGCAGGAACGGAGCGGAGATGCCCTGCAAGAAGCGAATCGTTTCGATGCCGCGAAGAATGACCAGCACATTGAGGAGCCAGAAGAAAATAAAGCAGATTGCCGGGCCAGACGAAAAACGCGCCCAGGACGGCGCGAGCGCGACGATCATGGCGTTGATGGCTTCGCCGCCGATCCAGGATTGAATGCCGAACCAACCGCAGGCGACAAGAGCGCGGAGGATGGCGGGAACGTTAGCGCCAAGAACGCCGAAGGACGCGCGCGCGAAAACCGGGAAAGGGATGCCGTACTTCGCGCCGGCGTGGGCGTTGAGCAGCATGGGAATCAGCACCAGCACGTTGCCGAGAAACACGGTGAAGAGCGCCTGCCGCCAATTCATACCCCCGGCGATCATACCGCTGGCGAGCATATACGTGGGAATGTTTACGCTCATGGAAATCCACAGGGCGGCATAATTGTAGGTACGCCAGACGCGGCGTTCACCGGGGACGGGAGCGAGGTCCTTGTTGTAGAGCGAACTGCGTTCGATGGTTTCCGCACGAAGCGTGGCGCTGTGAGAATCAATCATCGAGAAGGTCCATTCCCGTTCTTATCGCAAATCGCAACGGCATTTGCCGCGGACGCCGGAGACAAGTTAGCTGGCAGCGGCGCTGGTTGCAGCCTGCGTGCGAGTGATTTCGCCGTAGGATTCCGGGCGGCGGTCGCGGTAAAATTGCCAGGTGTCGCGGACCTTCTGAATTTCGTCGAGATTCAATTCGGCGACGAGCAATTCGTCCTTGTCGCGGCTGGCCTGCGCGACAATTTTACCGCGCGGATCGCAGAAATAGCTTTTGCCGTAAAACTCGCCGATCTTCCAGGGAGCTTCCAGGCCGACGCGATTGATGGCGGCCACAAAGTAAGCATTGGCGACGGCGTGGGCGGGCTGCTCGAGTTCCCAAAGATACTCGGAGAGGCCAGCAACTGTGGCGGAGGGGTTGTAGACAATTTCCGCGCCGTTGAGGCCAAGGATGCGCGCGCCTTCGGGGAAATGGCGGTCGTAACAGATGTACACGCCGACGCGGGCATAACGGGTCTGGAAGACGGGATAGCCGGCGTTTCCCGGCGTGAAATAGAATTTCTCCCAAAAACCCGGATGACAATGCGGAATATGGTGCTTGCGGTATTTGCCGAGGTAGCGGCCGTCGGCATCGATGACCGCCGCAGTGTTGAAGTAGACGCCGGTCATTTCCACTTCGTAGACAGGGACGACGAGGACCATCTGATATTTCTTGGCGAGCTTTTGCATGAGCGAAATGGTGGGTCCTTCGGGGATGCGCTCGGTCAGTTCATACCAGCGAGTCTGCTGCTCGGCACAAAAATAGGGGCCATAGAAAAGTTCCTGAAGGCCTAGGATTTGCACTTTTTTCTTGCCGGCGTCGGCGATCAAGCGCTCGTGCTTGGCGATCATTTTCTTCTTGATGTCAGCGAGCGAGAACTTTTCCGGAGACCACTCACATTGGGCCTGAATCAGGCCACAGCGAACCATGCGGGGCATGCCACACCTCCCGAGCAAACGCAGGCGAAAGTCTACTCTGTGCGGGTGTGGGCGACAAGTTTCGGCAGCCCAATGAGCCCAATGCTCGGCTCCGCTGGCGTCAACTAAGCAAAGGAATGAAGACAACAAACCGCGGTTGGATTGACGCTTTGGAGCGTGAGAACTGCCATCGACGGCGAACGATTTCTGAGAGAATCCTCATTGGGAAAGACTGACAAAGGGACAATCGCCGAGAAAGGCGCTGACCGCATATCGGCAGGTGCTGATTGTTGCGCCGAGGGCGAAATGCCTTGAAGGGAGCAGCCGAAGCGTCCCGGATTCCAGTATGTCCAACAAACTGCACGACCAATGTGAAGCTTAGTTTGCCATCAGATTTGGGCGTAATTTTGCATACGCCCTTACGCCGTCCCGGCTGGCAGGTAAATTTTCGGGGGCAGTGGAGCTTTTTTACTTGGAATTCGCACGGCAGTCTGTTGAAAACAAACATGTTAAGAGTGGCCTGGAGCTTGCACTTCGTAGGCAAGTGGGGGAGGCGAGCCGAGGATCCCTTTAGGGGATTGAGGGCTGGGCCGGTTCGCTACTCCCCCCTTACACTTTCGCCGACTGGTGAACTGGAAATCTTCCCCAGAGTCACCGACACCCCAAAACACCCCGGAAATTCCAAACTCGGCGAGGGTGTGCCAGAACACCCAAACTACACATTCGGGGCAAAAAAACTCTACACCAATCAGACGCAGTAGAAGACCTGAGGCGCGGAAAGCGATATGTCGTGGAGCCGGGTGTCATAATCGGCGAGCGTCAGAGCCAGCATAATCGCTAGCCACAAGATAGAACATACGATGACCAGCTGGGTGCGCCTAGGGCTGTAGCGGGCGTGCATGAAATAGAGAACAACGAGCGTGGCTTTGATCGTGGCGATGCCCAGTGCGATGACGATGTTGTATTGATGAAAGTTCTGGAATGCGGCCCAAACGGTAAGGCCAGTGCCAAGCATTAAGGACGCGAAAATGACGATATAAACTTTTGGCGAAACAATGTGCTCGGACACGCGACCCTCCTACCGGTGCCTGTCAATCAGATATAACAACGGGAACAGATAGATCCACACAATATCGACGAAGTGCCAGTACAAACCGACGATTTCCACGGGGGTGTTGTATTGCGGCGTAAAGCGCCCGGCGAAGGAACCCTTGATGAGCCAGAGGAGGAGGCCGGCGCCCACGATCATGTGGAGGGCGTGCAGGCCGGTCATGCCGAAATAGAGGGAGAAATAAAGCTGGCCGTGCGCGTTGATGTCCGGGTCGTGCGCGAAAGCCTCTTCGACTTCGTTTTTCTCCAAAGCCAATTCTTTTGGATCATCGCCGGGCATGGGATGCGACGGGTGGTACTTCATGTCAAAGCCGCGGCCGGGAATGAGGTGGTGGTCGAACTTCTGCTTGTATTCGACAGCCTTGACGCCAAGAAAGACGGTGCCGAGGCCAAGGGTGGCGATCAGGAAAATGCTGACCAATTTCTTTTTACCAACTTGGGCAGACCAGACAGCCATGGCCATGGTCAGACTGCTCATAATCAGCACAACGGTGTTGCCGGCGCCCAAGGTGATGTCAAGAGTATTGCTGCCGATGCCGAAAGCGGTGCTGAACGCGCTGCGATTGATGGTATAAGTGAGGAACATGCCGCCGAAGAACAGGACCTCGGTCACCAGGAAAATCCACATGCCGAGCGTGGCGGTTTCCTTCTGCTGCTCGAGCGTTTGAAAATGTCCGTATAGATCGCCGGTGCGGTGCACTCGGTGCTCCTCTTTGCCATCCCGAGGATGGCGTCTAATTGCTTGCAACGCGGGCGGGGCAAGCCACGCCCCTACAAATCAACTAATCGTCTCCATGAGCCGGCGCGAGCGGCCGCGCTCCTGCCGTCAAGCCAAGATCGGGGCGGTTCTGAAAATCGTAGGGTTCCCAGGTAACTTCCGGCGTGACATGGAAATTCTCCGTGGGCGGCGGCGAATCCGTTTTCCACTCCAGCCCCGTGGCCGGCCAGGGATTCTGCCCGGCAACCTTGCCATAGCGCATGGACCAGGTGAGATAGGCCATCGGAAGCAAATAGCCCAACGCAAGAATCGATGCGCCCGCGGTGGAAAGAACGTTGAGTACCTGAAATTCCGGCGGATAGGTGTGATAGCGGCGCGGCATGCCGAGATAGCCAAGAATGAATTGCGGGAAGAAGGTCAGGTTGAAACCGATGAAGAGAACCACCGCGGCAGCCCGCGAGAGAGATTCCGGGTAGAGCCGGCCGGTAATTTTGGGCCACCAGAAGTGTAAGCCGCCGACGTAACCCATTACCGCGCCGCCAACCATGATGTAGTGGAAATGGGCGACGACGAAATAGGTGTCGTGAATGTGAATGTCCAAGCCCAGGCAAGCGAGGAAGAGGCCTGTGAGGCCGCCGATCACAAACAAGCCAATGAAGCCGAGCGCATAAATCATGGGCGGATCCCAAGAGATCGAGCCTTTGTAGAGTGTCGAAGTCCAATTAAAAACTTTTACCGCCGAGGGAATCGCCACCAGGTAGCTGAGGAACGAAAAAGTGAGGGCGGCGTAGGTGGACTCGCCGGTAACAAACATGTGGTGCGCCCAAACCAGGAAGCCGATAACCGCGATGGCGATGCTGGAGCCGGCGATGAAGGCGTATCCGAAGATGGGTTTGCGCGCAAACGTCGGAATGATTTCACTGACCACACCCATCGCAGGAAGAATCATGATGTACACGGCGGGATGCGAATAGAACCAGAAGAGATGCTGAAAGAGTATGGGGTCGCCGCCGAGAGCGGGATTGAAAAAGCCCAGGTGAAATATGCGTTCAAGGCCGACGAGCAAAAGCGTGATGGCGATAACGGGGGTGCCCAGAATCATGACAAGACTCGTGGCGTAATGCGCCCAAGCGAAGAGAGGAAGGCGGAACCAGGTCATGCCGGGCGCGCGCATGGTGTGGATGGTGACGATAAAGTTGAGACCAGTGAGAATGGAGGAGAACCCGTTGATGAAGATGCCGATGACTGCAGGCGTCACGGCGGAATTGGAATACACGCTGCTGAGCGGGGTGTAAAACGTCCAGCCGGTGTCCAGCCCGCCGGTGCCAAACGAATACAGAACGAAGGAACCACCGAGGATGTAGATGTACCAACTGAGAAGATTTACCTTCGGAAAGGCCAGATCCTTCGCGCCGATCATCAGGGGGATCAGGAAATTGCCAAGGACGGCAGGAATCGAGGGGATCAGGAAAAAGAAGATCATGGCCACGCCGTGCATTGTGAAGAGCTTGTTGTAAGTTTCCGGCGTGACGAGCGCCCCGGTGGGCGTCAGGAGATGGATGCGAATCATGGTGGCGAGGACGCCGCCGATGAAAAAGAAAACAGTAACCGAGGCGAGGTACAGCAAGGCGATGCGTTTGTGATCGGTGGTGAGCAGCCACGAACGGATGCCCGAGCCGTAGGTAGCGTTCAAATAATGTGTATCCGGCAATTCGTTGTCTGGCGCTGGCGGCGTGTTGCTCATAACTTATTTGTTCCCCGTAGGCGGCGCAATCCCGGCGCCCTTCGCCGGGATTGGCTGTGACTGCAGCGACTTGATGTAGGCGGTGAGAGCGAGAATCTGCTCCTCCGTCAACTGTCCCTGGAACGTGGGCATCAACGGCAGATACCCGGCCACAATTTTTGCGTTTGGCTGAAGAATGGATTCGCGGATATAGGCATCGTCGGCGGTGACGGTGGAGCCATCCGCAAGGAGAACTTGCGCGCCATACACGCCGTTGAGGGAGGGAGAACGTCCCGTCCCATCAGGGACATGACAAGTGATGCAAGCCTTTTCCGCAAAGAGTTTTTCGCCCGCAACGACAGGATTGGTGCTACCCCCGGAGGAGCCGGAAAGCCATGCGGCGTAGTCGGAGGGCTCCATGACGGTAACCCAGCCGCCCATGATGGCGTGGTTGGTTCCGCAATACTGCGAGCAGAAAAAGTGATATCGGCCGGGCTTGGTGGGGCGGAACCACATGGTGTTGTAATGCCCGGGAACGACGTCCATTTTGACGCGGAATGCGGGAACGAAGAAATCGTGAATGACGTCTTCACTGGCCAGGATAAGGCGGACATTGCGGCCGACGGGAACGTGCAACTCATTGATTTCCATCAATCCATTAGGCTGCTGCGCCTTCCACATCCACTGCTTGCCGATCATGTAAACGTCGAGCGTGTCGAGCGGCGTGTTGCGATAGTCCACATAGACGACTGCGCCCCACCCAAACATGGCCAGGGAAAGCATCAGGGGAACGATCATCCACACCGCCTCGAGCCGCGAATCTTCGTGGGTGACAATGCCGACGGCGTTCGAATCTTTGCGGTGATACTTGAAGAAGAAAAAGACAATGGCAATGGTAATGGCAGCCGCAAAGAACACGCAAATCCCGGTGATGAAAAGCATCAGCGCGTCCACGTGCGGCGCGAAGTTGGACGCTTGCTCGGGATAAATTGGCAATTGCGACTGCACGGCTTAGTGAGCTCCTCGTTCCAGGCCGGTGGCGGGCGGCTGGCGCAAATTCCGTGCCGCTGCCAGCGTTTCGCGGCGGCGGGAAATCAAAATACCTCCGACAATACAGAGAATCGTCAAGACGCCCCCCAGGCGGATAATCTTGAGAATCGAAGCGCTATACTTGGCGGTGGTGGGATCGTAGTGATAACAAAACAGCAAAACATGGTCGATGGGCGTGCCGATTTTCCCCGCGGAGGCATCCACAAGTCCGAGGCGCATGTCGCGGCCGGGAAATTCGACGCCGTAGAAGTAACGGGAGATGTGGCCGCCCGGGGTGAGAAGCAAAACGCCGCTGGCATGGGCGAACAGATTATTTTTCGCGTCAAAGGAGAAACGGAAGTTCGCGGCTTTGGTCGCGGCCTCGATGGATTCTTCCGAACCGGTTAGGAAATGCCAGCCGGAATCGGTTTCCGGGCGGCGGAAATGAGCCACGGCCTTCTTTTTCTTTTCGGCGGCCATACCCGGAGTTTCGCGAGGATCGAAGCTGACAAAAACAACTTCGTAATCGCGCCCAGGATTGAAGCTGAGCATGCGCAGCACGCCGACAACGCCTTGCTCAACCTGATCGCAGAGCATGGGACATCCGTAGTAAACGAAGGCGAGGACGACCGGTTTCTGTTGACCGAAATAGTCGCGAAGTCGAACGCTGCGGCCGGTTTCGTCGCGGAAAGGGAGGTCCAGCGGCATTTGCCCATCGAGCGGCGGCTCGAACCCGACGTTCTGCAAAACCGCGGGCATGGCCGAGGACGCAGGGCCGGTGCGGCCAGGAACAGCCTGCGCGCGCAGTGTCGTGCCAGCGACCAGCAGGAGCGCGGCAATTCCGGCGACGTGGTGGACTATTTTCATCGCGCTATTTCTTTTTCTCCGTCGAGGCTCCGGGAGCAGGGGACAAACCCTTTTCGGCGACGATCTTCATGGCGTCCTTAACGGGAATTTGCACGATGCCACTGGATCGATCAATCCACTCCAGCTTTTCATTGGCCTCGCTGTCTTCTTGAATCTTCTTACGCAAGTCGGCTTGCGGATCGGCTTTCTGGCCAGGAAAACCAAAGCCCTGAAGCCGCGGCTCCGGCGGCAATTCCCTCTGATGAGTCTCGCGTGATGGCGGCGGAGGCGTATCAACTGAAGCCGCGTACTTTGCCGTGAAGCGGAGAATAAAAACACAAATCAGCAAGGAGGCCACGACTGCCAGGCCGAGGGCGAACAGATACCCGTAAATCGTTCCGGCCTTGATGTCGCGTTCCTCGAACGAGACGTCCGTGTGGCGCGGCTCGTGGCCCTTGTTGTGAGATTCAGTGCTCATGGTGCTCAATGGCCTCTGGAAGATCCGGGTCTCCGAGCGGTAGCAGCGGGCACTGCTTCAAGTTGAATGCAAAGAAGCCGAGCCACAATCCACCGAGGGCGAGGGGCAAAACAATATCCAGCCACGTGGGCATAGCGCGAGAAGTGAATTCCGGACGCGTCATCCAGAATAGATCCACAAGGCGCATGAAGATGAGCCAGACAGCGATCCGCGGAAGCACCTTGGAGTTGCGCTTCACATCCTGCGAGAGGAGCAGGAAAAAAGGCACAAAGAAGTGGAACACCAGCACGATGACCGCGACGACGCCCCAGCCGCCATAGAGCCGCGTGCGGTAGAAGCTGATTTCCTCCGGCTGGTTGCCAGACCAGATGATCAGGAGCTGCGAGAAATCGAAATACGCCCAGAGCATCACGAAGGCAAGGAGCAGTTTTCCCAGGTCGTGCAGATGGCGCTTCTGCAACACGCTGGCGAAAGGTTCGGTGCGCGCTAGAAGCACGACGACGGCGATCATGAAGGACATCGAGGAGATGAGCTGTCCCGCCACGAATAAGAAACCATAGATGGTGGAAGCCCAGTGGGGCGAAAGCGACATGACCCAGTCGATGGCCGCAAAGCTCATGATGAAAACGTAAAGAATGATGCCGGGGCCGGCCAGCATTTTGAAACGAAGGCGCAAAGCGCGGTCTTCGGGTCTGGCGTCCTGCTGCTTCGACAAAACGTTGAAGATGAACATCAGCAACAGCCAGACTGCAAAATAAATGACCGCACGAATGTAAAAACCATGCAGGGTGAGGTAGCTCTTCTGAAACGGGGAAAGAGCGCTTTCGCCCGTCGGCGGCGCATTGAGCCAGCCCTTCTCGTCATCGTGGCCCGAATAGAGATAGGGCATGCCAAAAATCGCGATGGGCAGGAAAGCGGCGGCCATGAGTGGCAGCGTCCGCGTGGCCGATTCGAGCGGGCGGCGGATGATGATGCCCCAATGTCCACTCGTCAGATGCTGCAGCATAACCAGGCCAAGCGAGCCGACGGCCAAGCCAAGAAAGAGCAAAAAACTCATCAAGTAGGATTGGTAGAAATCCCCCGGGCTGCGCACGGCGCCTACAATGGAAACAAGCAAGGCAACGCCACCAATCGACAGCGCCCGTTGTTGAAGGCGGTTGATGCCCTCCGGCGCTTGATATTCCTGCGCAGCCATCAGAAGCGGCCTCCTGTCGAATCCTTCGGGGCACTCGGTTTCGCTGCCGGAGTTGCGCTTTGGTTCAGTCTCTCGCGGAGCTCCGCGGGGAGATCGGCGGCCTTCATGTTACGGCTGAGCTGCAGCGCGCGAATGTACGCGATGATGGCCCAGCGGTCGCGGAGCGGAATCTGCGCCGAGTAACCCAGCATCTGGCCGAAACCATTGGTTATAACGTCGTAGACATAACCGTTGGGCACCTGGCGGAGGCGTTCCTGGTGATAGCTGGGCGGCCGCTTCATGCCGCGCATGGCCACCATGCCATTGCCGTCGCCCTGCAAACCGTGGCAGGGAGAGCAGAAAATGTTGTAGCGTTCTTCCCCGCGCCCGAGAAGCTTGAGGTCCACGGTCAGCGGGAAATTGTTCGAGTCCTTTGGCACGAAGAGTTCGTCGTCGGCAATCGCTCCGTGTGCCACAGCGTTTTCCACCAGGGGGCGCTCCGAACGGCCATCGCCAAAGAATTCGGAAGGCGAAAGCGGCCGGTTTTTCGGCTGGTTGGCCATGTCCTGCCGCAGGTATTCGCAACCGCCACCGAAAATCAAGGAAGCAACGGCGCAAGCAGCAGCGAGGCAGCGCGAGGCGTTAGTCAAGGGCCACCTCGGTGATATGGTGCGCGTGAACTTCCTCGAGAAGGCGCGCGCATTCCGCAAGATCGAATTTCCGATCCTTGGATTCGATGCAAACAAAAAAACGGTCTGACGATGCATGCGTGAAACGATGCACGTTGAAAACCGGATGATTCGGCTGGGGCAGTTTGTTGAGGGCGAGCATACCGAAAACCGCAGCGAGCGACGCTCCGAGAATGGTCAGCTCAAAGGTGACGGGAATAAAAGCAGGCCAGCTATTGAGGGGACGGCCGCCGATGTTCAACGGGTAGGTGCTCGCCATAGCCCAGTATTGAAAGAAGAATCCTCCGATGCCCCCCGCTAGGCCACCGAGAAGTGTGATCGCAGGCACCAGATTGCGCTTCAGGCCAAGAGCTTCCGAAAGACCTTCGACAGGGAAGGGAGCAAAGGCATCGAAGCGGCGGTAGCCCGCCTCGCGGACTTTCTCTACAGCGTGGAGGAGTTCTTCAGGCGTGCCGAACTCGCCCATCACACCGTAAATGTGCGAACGGTGCTGCATCATTTCTTTTCCTCGGACGTATCCGCCACGAGTTCGCGCATCTCCGCGATGGAAATCGCGGGGAGAACGCGCACGAAGAGGAAGAGGAGTGTGACGAACATCCCGATGGTGCCGATAAACGTGGCCCAATCCCAGACCGTCGGGCTATAGCGCCCCCAGGCGGAAGGCACAAAGTCACGCGTCAGACTGATGACCACGATAACGAAACGCTCCAGCCACATGCCAACATTCACGACGATGGACATGATGAAAAGAACGGCGACGTTGTGGCGCAGCTTGTACGACCAGAGCAGTTGCGGGGTCAGGATATTGCAAAGAATCAGCGCATAGTAAAACGGCGCATACGGGCCGTGGAGGCGCTGTTGGACCAGGAAAACGTCAAATTTATTGCCGCTGTAAAGCGACAGGAAGAACTCGAAGAAATAGCCGTACGCGACGATAAGCCCCGTAGCAAGCATCACCTTGGCCATATTGTCCAGGTGGCGCATGGTGATGAAGTCTTCTAGGTCATACGCTTTGCGAAGCGGAATCGCGATGGTCAGAACCATAGCGAAGCCGGAATAGATGGCGCCGGCTACGAAATACGGAGGAAAGATCGTGGTATGCCAGCCCGGAACAATGGCGATGGCGAAGTCAAAGCTCACGACGGTGTGGACGGAAAGAACCAGCGGCGTAGCGAGGCCGGCGAGAAGCAGATACGCTGACTGGTAACGATGCCAGTGACGCGCCGAGCCACGCCAGCCCATCGACAGCATGCCGTAAATGATTTTCAGGGGCTTCTTGACAGCGCGATCTCTCAGTGTCGCCAAGTCCGGAATCAGGCCCACGAACCAGAACACCAGAGAGACCGTGCCATAAGTCGAAACCGCAAAGACGTCCCAGATCAGCGGGCTGCGGAACTGCGGCCAGAGTCCCATGGTGCTGGGATAAGGGAACATATAAAACGCCATCCATGGGCGGCCGGTGTGGATGAGCGGGAAAATGCCTGCGCAGGCTACAGCGAAAAGCGTCATAGCCTCCGCGAAGCGATTGATGGAGGTGCGCCATTTTTGGTTTAAGAGAAACAAAATCGCGGAAATGAGCGTGCCGGCGTGGCCGATACCGATCCACCACACAAAGTTGACAATCGCAAATCCCCAGCCGATGGGGATGTTGATGCCCCAGATGCCGACGCCCTTGATGATCAGCCAGCCGATCGCGATCGTCATCATGCCCATAAGGCTGAAGGCGATCAAAAATCCAATGTACCAGCCTAAGGAAGTCGGGCGGGTTAGAACGATCGAGCTGATCTTGTCGGTGACGGACCCGAAGGTATGCCCCGGTCCAATCACCGGAGTCAGCCGGCGGATTTCGGGAGAATCGACTGGGGGGTTCCAATCGCTCATGCCGACTCCAATTCAGGGTTCGGATTACGCACAGCCGCGAGGTAGGTAGTGCGGGGGCGCGCGTTGAGTTCTCCGAGCAATGAATAATTGCGCTGCTGGGCTTTCAGTTTCGCAACGCGGCTGTTCTTGTCATTGGCGTTGCCGAAGACGATGGCTTGGGTCGGGCAAGCCTGTTCGCATGCCGTGACGATTGCGCCGTCGGGAATTGGAGCGTTGGCTTTCTCCGATTCAATGCGCGCGTTGTTGATGCGCTGCACGCAATAGGTGCACTTTTCCATGACGCCGCGGCTGCGCACGGTGACTTCCGGATTGCGCAATAGCTTGAGCTGCGGCGTTTCCCAATCCTGGAAGCGCAGGAAGTTAAAGCGGCGCACTTTGTAGGGGCAGTTGTTCGAACAATAGCGCGTGCCGATGCAACGGTTGTAGGTCATGTCGTTCAGACCTTCAGCGCTGTGCACCGTGGCGCCAACCGGGCAGACCAGCTCGCAGGGAGCGTTCTCGCACTGCTGGCAAGGAACCGGCTGGAAATAAGTTGGCGGATTGTCAAGCGAATCGTCGTACCCCGACGCGTCGCCAACTGTCGGCTTAAGCTTTTCATAATAGCGGTCGATGCGGATCCAGTGCATTTCGCGGCCGCGCATCACTTGATCCTTGCCGACCACAGGAATGTTGTTTTCCGCCTGACAGGCGACTACGCAAGCGTTGCAGCCATTGCATTTGTTCAAATCGATGGTCATCGCCCACTTGTCGCGATCGTAGGGATATTCCGCTTCGCCCTTGTAGAGCGAAAGTTCCTTCGGGGGCAGTTGCGCAAGCTCATTGGCGAAATTCGGATTCTTGTGATACTCCGCGAGCGTTCCGGTCGCCAGAATTTGTCGGCCTTCCATATTGAAATGATATTGGGTGCAGGCCAGCGGATAATCCTCGCCGGTTTTCTTGATCGCGCTGCTGGGGGCGGAGGCCATCCAAAGCGCGCCGGAAGTTCGCACGGCATAAGCGTTGAAGCCCTTGTTCGTCCCCGTGTACCCAGCCTTCTTGCGGCCATATCCCAGCGGGAGGACTACGACGCCATCGGCCTGGCCCGGCAGGCTCCACGCGGCTGCGGTGACTTTACTGTTCGAAAGCGCAATGTCGATGACGTTCGAATAAACTTTGCCGTGCTCCCCGCCGCGCCATGCGATGTTGTGCGCCAATTCCAGTTTTTCCGCGGTCTTGGGGCTGATCAGTGCGGCGTTGTCCCACGTGAGCTTGGTGACTGGCTTTGGCAATTCCTGCAGCCAGCCGTTATTGGCGAAGCGCCCGTCGTAGACGCAAGGATCGGGGCGGAAAATGAATTCGATGTCCGTCGGAGAAGTGGTTTTCGCGGCGGGGAGGCTGGCCGCGCTGAATTTCAGAGTCGCGCTTATCGGCGCAAACGCTGAGCCAGCAACCAAGCCGTCGTTCAAGGTTTTGCGCCAGAACTTATCGAAATCGACGGAAGGATTCACGGCCTTCAGCCGGTCGCGCAGCGCATCGTAATCCGAGAGTCCGGGTTTGTCGCTAAAAGCGGCAAGAACTTCACGAGCGGAATGCGTGTGGTATAGCGGCGCGATCAGAGGCTGAATCACACTCAGCGTGCCGTCGAACGCGCGCGCATCGCCCCAGGTTTCGAGGTAATGTGACTCGGCAACATGCCAGTCGCAGAGCTCGGCGGTTTCGTCAAAATGAGAACCGACATAGATGGTGTTCTTGACGGGTTTACGATTTTTCTTTTCGTCGAATTTGATCTTGGAGGCAAAATCAAAATCGTGCGGTGCGGTATAAACAGGGTTGACGCCCAGAATTAGCAGTGTCTCAACCTTTCCATCGTAGATGTCGCTGCACAATTCGCGCAGCGATTCGAGATTGTTCTCTGGATGCGCCTCCACGGGCTCGGTGTAGTAGAGCGTTTTCCCCACGTTGCCAAGCGCCGCGTTGATCGCATGCGCCAGCGCGTGGACTGCCGCGGGCTGGTGTTCCCCTGCGACTACGAGACACCTGCCTTGATGTCTAAGAAGGTCTTTCGCCACGGCCTCCAGCCACTTTTCGCTCCCCGCTGGCGGGGCAGGATTCGCTAAAGCAGACTGTCCGGGTCTAACCGTAACATCAATAACTTTCCCTGCTAGCGCGCGCGCGAAAAGCTCGACATCCGAAGCTCGCAAAGGCAAACGGTGATCCGCGGTCGCGCCGGTGACACTGGGTGTCGGTTCGACCACGTACAACCGGTTCATCTCAGGGCGACTGCGATCTTCCTCGAAGAATTGATCCAAGTTGCGGCGGCGCGAAAATTCCCTCGCGTAGCGAATGTGTCCTGGGCCACTACCCAGGAAATCGGAGTCGAGCGAGAGGATGACTTCGGCCTTCTCCACGCGGTAGACGGTGTTGACGTAGCTTCCAAAGGCAAGTTTCGCGCCGTCGCGCGCGCCGTCGCCGACCGCGGGTTCCCACTGATGCCATTTGGCCTTGGGAAAAAGCGTCAGAAGCGACTGAATCTGCGCGGCGAGCGTTGGCGAAGTAACAATTCCGGTCAGGATGCGGAAGCCCGCTCCATTGTCGGCCTTCATCTCCGCTGCGAGTGCCTGCGCGCTTTCCACAAACAACGACCACGTCTGGATTTCGCCAAATTTGGTCACCGTCTGCGTGCGATCCGGATCGTAAAGATTCAGGATCGAAGCCTGCGCGAACACATTCGTGGCCCCAAGGCTCGAAGGATGATCGGGGTTGCCTTCGATCTTGGTCGGACGACCTTCGTGGCTTTCCACCAGCAAACCGATCGCGTCTGCGCCAAACGGCATCGCCGTGGCATAGAACTGTGGCTTCCCGAGGGTCATCCCATCGGGCTGCTTGACGTACGGCACGACGTACTGCTCAGGAGTGCGGCCGCACCCGGAAAGGCCCGCAAATGCCAGCGATGCCGCCATCAGCTTCAGGAAATCGCGCCGGTCGACGGCGTCGTCCCATTCTGAAGGCGCCTGTCGCGGAAATTCGCGATGCAGCAACTCTTCAAATTGCGGGTCGCCGACGAGTTCCTCGAGAGTGCGCCAGTACTGCTTGCCGGTTTTCGATTGAAGTTTAGCGCGTACTGCCGCCAAATCCAGCGGGCCTTCGCGCAGCTCGGTATCTCCGGCCGCTTCGTCATGAACGTGTTCGCCGCCGACGTGCCCGTGTTTTTCGTGTTCGCGCATATCGTCCATTAGCGGTGGCAGGTCGAGCAACTGGTTAGCTCGGCTGTGGTCCGAAGGTTATACGACTTTCTGAGCTCAGCACCGATTTCCGCCTGATTGCCGGGCGCCTTCCAGTCCATATTGAAAACTTGATCCCTCGGACGAAGAACTTGCTCGGGATTGCGATGGCAGTCCAGGCACCATTGCATCAGCAAGGTGTTGGCCTGGAATACCAGAGGCATCTGGTTGATTTGCCCATGGCACGTCGAGCAGCCGACGCCCTTATTGATATGAATGCTGTGATTGAAGTAGACGAAATCGGCGAGCCGGTGGATTTTCACCCACTGGATGGATTTGTCGCTGCGATAGCTTTCGCGGATCGGCTCGAGGTAAGACGCATTATTGAACAGCACCGAATGGCAATTCATGCACGTTTTCGTCGGCGGAATGCCGGCCACGGCGGAAGTTTCGACGCCGGTGTGGCAATAGCGGCAGTCAATGCCATCGTCGCCGACGTGATGTTTGTGGCTGAATTGCACCGGTTGCTCACGGGTGATGTTCTGCCTCGTCATATAGGGCGAACGCGCAACTGCGAGCACAGCCACGAGCGCAATTCCGACCAGAAAAAGGGCCGAAAAAACACTGAATCGCGCGATGAAATTTGTACTGCGATGAAAAATCTGGGCCATGTCTTTTCAGCACAATGCGAGGGAGCGCTCCGGAAAGGAGCTGCGGTCAGGGCGTCCCACGAGTTGACCGGACAGTGCAAACCCGGGTCGTGCTTGACGCGATAGTGTCCAACAAAACTTTCGGGAATGCAACCTCCGCGCCCGCTTGTTTCAAACAATTTTCTGCAACTTCTCCTGCAGATTCCGCGACAGCTTCAAAACTTTCGAACAGTGTTCCCGTTTCGTTGTTTCGACTGGAAGGCTGAACAACGTCAAAGGAACGCATCTCCATTCGATCGTCCTGCTTTCCCCTGCACTCAACCGTCGTCACGGAGTCTGATGCTTGAACGAATGGAGAAGTTGAAACAATTTTTCAGTGCATTTTTGATCTGGACATTGCCAAGGGCAGAGTCAGTCGTGGTATCTTAGAGGTACCTTCCGGCGCTCTTTTTTGCGGCGGAGCCTACTCTATTCCGCGCGCTCCCGCCGGCCGGGGTCCGTGGCACGCCGCTGGGGCGTGGTCCAACTGGTAGGACACCTCACTGTTAATGAGGATGGTGAAGGTTCGAATCCTTCCGCCCCAGCCAATTTTCTAAATTGCGAGTTCACTCTGGCGACGTTAGTCTTTGGCGATCGGCAAGCCCGCTTCCAGCCAGCCTTTCCATCCGCCGTCCATCGATTCCACGTTGTTGTAACCCATTTTCTGCAGATTGTCCGCCACCAGCGCGGAACGGAATCCGCCGCCACAATACAGAATGAGTTTCGTGTTCGTATCCGGGACGCGCTGCTCGATGTCGCGCTCGATCACTCCTTTGCCCATATGAACGGCCCCGGGAAGATGTCCCTTCGCCCATTCGTTGTCTTCGCGCACGTCCACGAGGATAAATTTTTCACCCGCGTCGGCCCGCCGCTTCACGTCCGCCACCTTGGTTTCCTTGATCTTTTTCTTAGCGTCGTTGACCAGCTTCAGGAATTGCGGCGCGTGCGCCATTTCAATACTCCTCCTGGCGATTGAATCTTAAGTGAGAATAACATATGCGGCAGCGCGTCCAGCGCCAAACACGACGGTTTCAATCTTTTCTCGGTGGAAGGGAACAGGCCATGGCTAGGGCTGCTGCGCTCTAGGGGCTTTCTGTTTTCGGTTTATCCCCGGCATCTTTCTTGGCAAATGAGCGCACCAGGTTCACGAAATTCCAGCGTAGTCTTTCCTTTGTTCGATCGCCTTCGCCCGGCATTTTTCCTTTGCCGTTGCTGATGATCCAAAAAAGTTCGCCGTCGGTCACTTTTTCAAGCGTATTAGCGTCGCGCCAATCGCGGAGATCGAGCTTCATGTCCGCGGCCAGGTCCCCTTTGCCATCACCCATTTTCCCATGGCACATTGCGCAGTTGTAGCCGTAGAGCTTGCGCGCTTCCGCCAATCCCTCCGGAGTCGCTGGAACCGGGTTCTTCTTGGCCGCGTCTTCCGGCGTGATTTTTTGCTCCGCGGTTCCCGGCTTCTCCTGGGCGAAATGTGGATTGGCGTATGAAATCCCGAAACTCGCGAGCAGAATCGCGCTCAGGAGCAGAACTGTCCTGCGCATAGTTTCCTCCTGACAGGATGGACCGGCCGAAGGAGTGAGTTCGGCTTGCTTGTGAGCGGATTCTACGCCCACGCGCCCTGGAAGAAAAGAGTGAAGAATGGAAAGGGCGGTTCGAATCGCCGCCCCTGCGAACTACGGTCTCGGCTGAGACTCCGAAGCAACTGGCTGGGTATTTCTCTTCGCGGGCATCGAGCAGCCGCGCTTCGCCGGCGCATCGCCAAATCCTGCGCGAAAGCGGCTCGATTCCCGGACGCGCGTGCGCAGCCCATCGATCACCGGCGGAATCGGATCGTGCGGAACTCCGCGTAGGAGAAAAATGACCAGCGCCGCTTCGCCCGGAGCGTCGGCGCTGGAACCGATGCCTACTCCCTGCACGCCGGCCTTCTTCATCCATTCCTCCGCATGCGCGGCGTGCACGATTTTCGCTCGCCCCACTTCCGCATCAGAAATTGGATAGACAAGCTGCGGCGGCGCAACAGTCTCCTCGAGCGTCGCACTCTCAGCAGCAGTAACCGCGCCGCGCTGCGAAAAGAGGTCTCCTTCAACGATGCGCGTGCGTATGCCCACGATCTGCGCGGGTAAATTGCTCCGAGGCTGTTCTTTCGTCACAAAGAGCAAAATGGCAGGCTCAAGCGAATTGTCGTAACTCGCACCCACGCCGACGGCTTGCATTTCAGGATATGCCATTAACTGCGCGAGATGGGCGTCCCGCACGGTGAGGGCCCTTTGTACCGCTTCCGGGGAAGCCGCCGTTCTCTGCACGGCCAAACGAGCCGCCGTCGCGGACTGAGGCCCGGGCAGGTTGCACGCGGCGACTGTATGCCCGTTGAGACTGTTGTCTCCGACGATGGCGGGCTTGGACTGAGGGTTCGCTGGATCCGCCAATCCATTCAGGACATCGGAAATTGGATTGCCTACGGTGTCTGATCCGCTTCCGGCATAAAGCAAGGCCACTGGATCGGCGGTGTCCTGTGTAACGATTAGAGAGCCGGAGTCGCCCTCCGCGCTAAAGCCATTGTTCGTAACGTCGACCTGGTTGGTGAAGGAAACATTGAAAGTGCTGCCCGTCCCGCATCCCTTCTGATACTGCACGCTAACATTCGTTTGTGTGGCAAAGATCGCAGAACAGGTCAATCCTGTCGACCGGCCACTCTTCGCAACGGTTCTGCCGACGGTCGGTGCAACACCGGAGCCGCCATGTGGCGGTCCGTTCGTCGGCGGGTTGCTGGCCGTGCCGCCTAATTGCAGGATCGTACCGGTTGTTTCAACGGCGCCTGAATTAATCAGCGCCAGCGCCGCGTCGATTTTCGGCGCCGGCCCAGTCTCCATATTGAAAAATTGAGAGAGCGTGGCAACCGTTGGCGGCGTCGCGCAATTATTGTCAATCAGGCCGGGTTGCACAATCGGATCGCCAACAGTGCCTGAATCGCTCATCGCAATGGCGTGGTTATTGCTGAGGATATATAAATTACTGCCGCGAGAAACCAGTGCCCCGAGCGTGCCCCCACAGCATAATTTTTGGCCGCTCACCATGGAGGAGTCTTTCGCATTTCCACCGGAGACTCCCAGCGGCGAACTCGCGCCTTGCGCATTTTGTTGCGGCGGCACGATCGTCACCAGCACGGAATCCATCGCCGTATTGTCTGCCTGCGAAATCGCCGTAACCACCACTTCGCTCGTCTGCCCGTCGTTGTTTCCGCTCGCAAGCACGGGAACCGAATTCGGCGCTTTGAACAGTCCGGTTGTCGAAATTGCTCCGGTTTGCGGACCTCCTCCGGTCACGCCATTCACTTGCCAGGATACCGCCGTGTTCAGATTGCCGGTGACCGTGGCAATAAATTGCGTCGAGCCAAACGTAGGAACCTGGCTCGAACCCGCGGTTATCGATACGCTGGTAGCCGGTCCGGCCTGAAGGGTCACCGCTGCCGTCCCTGACTTCGTCGGGTCCGCTCCGGACACAGCTTTAATGGTTATGTTCGGCGGGCTCGGAACCGTCGTCGGCGCAACGTACGCGCCTCCGTTTGAAATAAATCCATGCGTCGAATCGCCGCTTTTGGGCGTGGCCTCTGCAATCTCCCAAAACACGTTTTGGTCCATCGTCCCATTCACCGTCGCCGTGAACGTCTGTGACCCACCCTTGTTCAACGAAACAGTGGCGGGCGCAACGATCACACTGTTAGTCGTAGGCGGAGGAGTCCCGCTGCTTCCATTGCTCGTGCCACTACAGGAAATCAAATATGGACAAATCGCAAGGCTGGCGACCAGGGAGAGAGAACAGCGCATAGGGAGCCTCGTTCCGAGGGCGGGGCCTCTTACGCTAGCAGAATCAATTTGGACCGGGCGCGGATTCCAATTGTAAAGTCAAAGGTTTGACGGCCGCAAGCGTTACAAGGATGCCCGCAAGTTTTCTTCTTGAACTTGTAACCGACGACGGCCTAGTCTCGAATCAATCCAAGTCGCGCCAGTTGGGCCCAGCGCCGATTTCCACAGCGATGGGCACGATCAGTTTATGGACACCTTCCATCTCTTCCCGCACTAGCTTTTCCAGCTTCGAGCGCTCTTTTGTAGGAGCCTCGAAGAGCAGTTCGTCGTGCACCTGAAGGATCATTTTCGCTTCAAGCTTTTCCTTCGCCAGCCGCTTGTCGATATTGATCATCGCCAGTTTGATCAGATCGGCAGCCGTTCCCTGCAACGGCGAGTTAAGCGCCGTGCGCTCGGCGAAGTTTCGAAGCTGCATCTGGGGTGAATTGATTTCGGGGATTGGCCGGATTCTTCCGAACAAAGTTTTCGCGACGCTGGTCTTGCGCGTCTCGGCAATAACATTGTCCAGGTACTCCTTCACTCCCCGATAGCGTGTGAAATAGGCGTTGATGAATTTCGCGGCTTCCTTTTGCTCGATGCCCAGTTGTTGCGCGAGGCCGAATGGCGAAAGGCCATAGATGATGCCGAAGTTGATGGCTTTGGCGGCGCGGCGGTGCTCCGCATTTTGCGCCATCGGCCCCACGCCGAAAACTTCTTGAGCTGTCCGCGCGTGAATATCTTCCCCGTTGCGGAAAGCCTCGACAAGCACAGGGTCCTTCGAAAAATGCGCCATGATGCGCAGCTCGATCTGTGAATAATCCGCGGACAGCAATATCTTGCCCTTCTCGGCGACGAACGCGGCGCGAATCTCGCGGCCCAGCTCGGTGCGGATGGGAATGTTCTGCAAGTTGGGATCGCTTGAGCTCAACCGGCCTGTCGCCGTGCCGGTCTGAGAAAAGCTGGTGTGCAAACGTCCCGTTTCCCGATGAATCAGTTTCGGAAGCGCGTCCACATACGTCGATTTGAGCTTGGCAATTTCCCGGTACTCGATGATCTTTGCGGGAAGCGGATGCTGCGCGGACAATTCCTCTAGAACATCGGCGGCGGTCGACCGCGCTTTTGCTTTTCCGCGCCGGGCGTTGGGCTGCAGATTCAGCTTGTCAAAAAGAATTTCCGCAAGCTGCGTCGGCGAATTGACGTTGAATTCCGAGCCTGCCAGCTTCCAGATCTCCTTTTCCAATCGGCGGACTTCTTTTTCCATCGACCGCGACATCTTCTCGAGTTCTTTGGGGTCCACGCGAATGCCCGTTCGCTCCATCTCCGCGATCACCGGAGCGAGCGGCAAGTCTATTTTCTCGTACACCGTTTCCAGCCCCTGCTCCAGGACTTGTGAGTGCAGTGCCGGTGCTAACCGCTGTAGATAGTCAGCGCGCTCGCCCGGCCCGCCGCCCATCATGGCGTTAAATTGCCGCATCACTACATCCGCGAAATTGTGGTTCGCCGTCGTGGGCCGCAACAAGTAGGAATAAAGTTGCGTCGCATGCCCGATACCCGGCGCCCGGCCCGTAAGGAGCTGGAAGAGTTTTGGGTCGTGAACAATTTTCTGTCGCTTCGAGTCCTTCAAAAGTGGCGCAAGGGCCTTCAGCGCCTCGCCCGCCTCGTCCATCCAAACGGCCCGCCCTTCTCCTGTCTTCGAAGAAACCTCCATCGATGCGATGCGCGTCCCGAATCCCTCCGAGTCGCGTTCGCCAGTTTCAAGATTCAGCCAGATCGCCAGCGGCTCTTTGGCGGGAAGTTCGGACAAGTATTCGCGGAACTCGGCTACGCCAGCAAGCTGCGCGTAGTCCGCCTCTACGGCTGGTTCGGAGCCCGCCGGCGCGGAAGGCGCCGCCGCATCTGTGCCCAGCTCTTTCAGCAGCGAGCTGAATCCCAGCTCGCGATAAAGCTCTGCGAGCGCCACGCCGTTTGGCGGGCGCAGTTCCAGATCCTGCAGCTTGACTTCAATCGGTGCGTCCTTGGCGATCGCTGCCAACTGTTTGGACATTAGCACCTGTTCGCGCTGTTGCTGCAAAGCTTCCCGGTATCGCTTGTTGGACACTTCGCCTGCATGATCGAGCGCGCTCTCGACACTTCCATATTTCTTGATCAACTCCGCCGCGCCTTTTTCGCCGATTCCCTTTGCTCCGGGAATGTTATCGATCGTGTCGCCCAGCAGCGCCATGTAGTCCACCACTTTTCCCGGCGGTACTCCCAGGAGCTCTTCGACCTTCTTCTCATCCACGATGATGTCGCCCTTGAGGCCGCCGGAGCCGGTGCGTAGCGTTCGCACATTTTTTCCGACGAGCTGCATCATGTCTTTATCATTGGACACGATCAGCACTTCCAGATTGTGATTCCCTGCTTTGACCGCCATCGTTCCGATCACATCGTCTGCTTCGTAGCCTGTGACCTCCAGCACCGGCAACCGCATCGCTTCGCACAATCTTCGGACGAAGGGCAGCTGTACGCGCATTTCGTCGGGCATGGGCTGCCGCTGCGCTTTGTATTTTTCGAACAGCTTGTCGCGGAAAGTCGCTCCGGGAGGATCAAACACAATTCCGATGTAGTCCGGCTGATAGTCCTTGATCAACCGCTTCAGGATGTTTCCAAATAGAAAAGGAATGTTGGTGGGAATTCCGCCGGGACCAGTAAGCCTCTGCGGCATGGGCGCAAAAAAAGCGCGGTAAACGTGGGCCATCGCATCGACGAGAAACAGTTTTTTCGGAGGAGCAGGCATGCGGGCGAGTATAGCAAACGCCAATTATGGAATGCCGGACCGCTCTCTGCCTTTGGTTGCGGCGATGAGTGACCACAAATGAAAGGCCGCATAGGAAAGAATTCCTATGCGGCCTTTCAACCCAAGAACTAGATCTTACTGCTTGTTCGGCTTGTTGGGTTCAGACTTCGGCTCTGATTTTGGCTCCGGCTTATTCGCCGAAGTCTGCTTGGACGCGCCTTGTCCGCCGCCCTGCGAAACGAGCAGCATCCGCGTGCCGCTGTCCAGATGCACGTTCTTTCCTGACGAAGTAACCACCGAACCCTGGGTAGCATTCGAAGCTGCGGCGTTCAAGTTCAGCCCGTTCAGCCCGAACACCCCTTGGCTGTTGGAAGTAAGCTGACCTGCGGCGTTCAAGCCGCCGACGGCTCCCTTCGAAGCACCCGCGATGCTCCCGCCTGCGTTCGCTGCGGAGTTGACCGCACCGCCGGCAACTCCACCTGCACTAGCCGCGGTGTTCGTCACCGCGCCAACCGCGCCGCCGGCAGCGGATGTGACTCCACCAAGCGCGCCGCGTCCGCCGGCCATTCCCGATCCGGCCGCCGAAGCGCCCATACCGCCCATCGTGTCGATGTCCGATCCAGCGGCTGAAGCCCCGGTTTGCGCCGCCGCAATCGCCTGGATCCCGACGCTCAACGGAATCTCCTCGCCCCTTTTCAGAATCGCCCTATCAAACACGATCCCCAACGCTGATTCTGATTCACCCTTGGCGCGCGCCGAAGCTTGCGTGACGTGGCCGACTACCTTCGCACCCTTGGGAATCACGGTTTTTCCTTCGGACTTTACAGCTTCCGTGGTGCGTGCGTTTACCGGATCACCCGGCTTGCACTTTTTCGAGTCAACTGGCGAACTCAGCGCGGCGTTGAACGCCGTGCCGGCCGCCAGCGAACTATTCACTTGCCCGTTCTGCGCCGACGCCGAAGTGGACACCGATGCGTTGCCTGATGCTTGCGCCTGCGTCTGGCCGGCTTGCACCGACGCCTGGCTGCTACTTTGCGCGCCAGCCTGTGCTCCGGTTTGCGGCTGGGCCGCCGCGCTCATGCAGAAAAATGCCCCCACAACAAATGCCATCCCTGCGCGATTCATGGTCGTAAGACCTCCTTAAACGTGCGTTGGCGATGAGCTGGATTCCTAGCTTCAGTCATAAGGGTATTCACGGAACCGATCTGATAGAGGCAAGGTTGATGCCGATAGCTAAAGAGCTTATTTTCTGCTAGTTACACGGCTGTTTGAGCATTCTGACTCCCGGAAAAAGGAGCAGTACTAAGCACGTAGACGTGACAAGTCACAGCACGGGGAGGTCAGGAAACAATGCCCAGCGGCTTCGCCACTTCCGCCAAGATGTCCGCCGCACGCAGGAGCTGATCGCGCTTGTGAGTCGCGCTCACCATGGCGCGAAGCCGCGCCTTCCCTTCCGCCACCGTAGGGTACCCCACGGCGGGAGCAAACACGCCCGCTTCAAACAATTTCTTCGAAAATTCAAACGCCTTGGCCGCATCTCCCACGTGAATCGGAATAATCGGCGTCTCGCTCACCTTGAATTGAAACCCGCGCTTCTTCAATTCCCGCTTGAACATTTTCGTGTTGGCCCAAAGTTTCTTCACCAGCTTTTCGCCTTCCGGCGAATCGAGAAGCGCAAACGCCGCCTGGCATGCTGCCGCCGTAGCCGGCGGGTGCGAAGTCGAAAAAAGGAACGGCCGCGCCCGCAGATACAGAAAATCGATCAGATCGCGCGAGCCGCAAACGTACCCGCCCATTGCACCAATGGCCTTGCTCAGCGTTCCCACTTGGATGTGGACGCGCCCGTGGCACTGGTGATGGTCCACCGTCCCGCGCCCGCCGCGGCCCAGCACTCCCGAAGCATGTGCGTCGTCCACCATCATGATGCAGTTGTATTTCTCCGCCAGGTCGCACAGCTGCGGCAGCGGCGCGATGTCACCGTCCATCGAAAACACGCCATCCGTTAGGATGAGCTTCTTCCCCGGAAAATTTGCGTTCTCCTGCAGGATCCGCTCGCAATCCTGCACGTCCTTGTGCTTGAAAACCTTAATCGTCGCTTTCGAAAGCCGCGCGCCATCGATAATCGACGCGTGATTCAACTCGTCCGAAACGATCAGATCATCCTTGCCAAGCACCGCCGAAACCGTTCCCGCGTTGGCCGTGAATCCCGACTGAAACACCACGCAGGCTTCCACGTTCTTGAACGCCGCGATTTGCTCCTCCAGTTCTATGTGAATTTTCATGGTGCCGGCGATAGTTCGAACCGCTCCTGCTCCCACACCATATCTTTTCACTGCGTCCAGCGCGGCCTTGCGCAGCGCTTTGTGCGTCGTGAGGCCCAGGTAATTATTGGAAGCGAGGTTGATCACTTCTTTCCCGTCGAAGATACAGACGGGCTTCTGCTCCCCTTCCAGCACCCGCAGCCTCGGCGCAACTCCCTTCCCGCGCAATTCCTTCAGTTCCTCGGTGACGTACTGCAGAGGATTCTGCTTCGATGTAATCGTTGCGGTATCAGACATATCGGCACTCCTGATTTGGACTCGGCCGGGAGGAACAACCATTCTGCGTCACTGGGCGGTTCGCAGCAAAACAATTCGGATGTGCGAAAGGCGATTCGCCTAGCGCGGCATTCCATTCGGGTACAACAAAATCTTACCAGCCAGGCCGCCCTGCAGCAACGCGAATGCACTCTCAAATCTGTCTAGCGAGGCGCGCTCCCCAAATAACGGATCCAGATTCAGCCGGCCGGCCTTCAGCAACGAAGTCATCTGCACCCAGGTTTCATACATCCGCCGCCCGTAAATGCCCTGCACCGTCGCGCCCTTGAAAATCACGTCGTTCACCAGATCGAGCGGTACGCTTTCCGTCGGAATCCCCAGCAACGAAGCGCGCCCTCCCGCCCGGAGAGCTTTGAATCCTTGCTGAATCGCCGTTGCATTCCCGGACATTTCCAGCAGCGCGTCTACGCCGGTGCCGTTCGTCTCCGCCAGAATTTTTGCCACCGCATCTTCCTTCGCCGGATTCAGCACCATGTCGGCGCCCATTTCCTTCGCCATCGCGCGACGCTTTTCATTCGTCTCTGTAGCAAAAACCGTCGAGCTTCCGCAGGCTTTCGCAACCGCGATAGCCATCAACCCGATCGGCCCACATCCCGTCACCAAAACGGTCTGTCCCGCAATCGGTCCGGCCAGCACCGTGTGCACGGCATTCCCCAGCGGATCGAGTATCGCTCCGTAATGTTCCGGGATCGACGCGTCCAGCCTCCAGATATTCGACGCCGGAATGTTCACAAATTCCGCGAACGCCCCGTCCTGATCGATCCCAATGATGCGCAAGTTCTGGCAAATGTGCGCCTGCCCCAGCCGGCACTGGTGGCAATGTCCGCAATTCACGTGCATTTCTGCGCTGACAAAATCCCCCGCCACGACCGCGCGCACTTCATCGCCCACGCGCTCGACCGTGCCGCAGAACTCGTGTCCTAGCGTCACTGGCGGCTTGATGCGTCCTTGCGACCAGCGGTCCCACCCATAAATGTGCAAGTCCGTCCCGCAAATGGAAGCCGTCTTCACGCGTACCAGTACTTCAGTCGGCCCGATCAAAGGCACCGCGACCGTATCCATTTGCAGGCCTTTCGCCGCTCGCACCTTCCGCAGCGCCTTCATCGTCGCCACCATCTACTCAGACTCCCGCCCTTCTAGGGGCCGCTCTTTCGACCAGTTCGTTCTCATACGACCCGTCAGTGTATGCCCTCGACTCGCATGCGCAAACTTCCATGCTAGCATATCCGCTCCGCGTGAGACTTTCATAACCCGTCCTCCGAATTACTTCTGCTACTCTCTCTTTGTCGCTCTCACTAGCGTCAAATCCTATGTCCACTTCGCGCAGCCTCACGGCGCGGCTTATCCTCCGCAGCCTCATCGCTGTCATCTTCGTCGCTGCGCTTCTTTTCCTTCCTGCCGGTTCTCTCCGTTTTTGGCAGGGTTGGGTCTTCATGGCTATCTTGTTCTTCCCCATGCCGGTTACTTCGGTTTATTTTCTGAAGCGCGATCCCCAACTCGTCGAGCGCCGCTTGCGCACAAAAGAAAAAACCAGCGAACAACAAACCATCATTCGCGGGGCACAATGGATTGCCTTTGTGTCATTGGTGATTCCGGGATTCGATTACCGTTTCGGTTGGTCGCGCGTTCCACTTTGGCTAACGATTCTTTCCCAACTCTTCGTCTTCACCGGCTATCTCATCACCCTTTGGGTCATGAAAGAGAACAGTTTCGCCTCACGCACCGTACAAATCGAAGAGGGGCAGCGAGTCATCTCCACAGGACCGTACGGGCTCGTCCGCCATCCCATGTATTTTGGCGCTGTTCTCATGTTGTTCTTCCTGACTCCGGCGCTTGGCTCCTGGTGGGCGCTGCCGGGCTTTCTCCTCGTCATCCCTTTGATCGTCCTCCGCCTCCTCAAAGAAGAAAAAATGCTCTGTCGCGACCTCCCCGGCTATTCCGACTACTGCCTCCGCACTCGCTACCGCCTCCTCCCCCTCCTTTGGTAACTTCGGCAGTGCCGCAAGTACCGTAGGTGCGTCAAAATTGAGCCTAGGGGTCGAACCTTTAGGTCCGACATACGTCGTGCCCTTCCTCGCGGTTTTCGCGCCGTTTGCGTTCCGGTTCCCACCGGGAAGCCGCTTAGGAATTGGTTTCAGCGTGCCGGCTGCCGCATACGCGGGTTGAGCGTTTGGGAGTTTGACTTTTCCTTCTTCTGTTTGGTGACAAAGCCACTCTTGGTTGTGCGCCGAAGACGAGGCCAAACGTTACCGGTCTACTTTCCCGCTTTACACGGAAACGCGCCTGCCAGCGCGATCGACGCTATGTAACGCGTTGGGCGGTGCGCTTTCCCAGGATTGTCAGCGAGGTATTTCCTAAGGACGCGAACGATTTGGATCGTCGTAACTCCACGCGGCAGGCAGGCCATCCGGTCCCTTCTCGGGACATTCAGCAGCTCCCCATACACCAGGAAGCCATCGGCAAAGCCTGCCACCCAGCCGAGGCAAGTAGCGTCTCGTTGGATGCGAGCAGCGTCTTTGTTCCCTTCACTGTCTACGCCGGCGCAGACTTCCAGAAAGTCGCGGCCAGATCTGCTGATGTCCGGTTGCTCCGCTGCGCTCTTGGGGCCAGGGTTGGCACGCGAACCAACGAAGAAAAGTCCAAGCAGTACAGAAACAAGAAGTACGCGCACGGCAGCCTCCCCTCAACCGCGCGATTCTATGTCTGATTTACGATGCTGTCAGCATTGTGAGACTTCGACTTCGTCTCGTTATTTCACCTGCTCCACCACGCCAATCTTTTCCAGCGCCTTTAAATACTCCACGACTATCTCCAACGGCATTGGCCCATACTCCGCTGACACCGCATCGCGTATCTCCTGCGCATTCCTTTTCCCATCCGCAAAATTTAGCACTTCGTACGCGCACTCTTCCCCGCCGCCCCACAACCCCTCATAACTCAGCACCTTCGGCGTCGCCACTCCCGCCACCTTCGCATGCTCCGAAAAATAATCATACCCAAACACTGCCAGCGGTCCCCGCGGTTCTGCTTTGCGCGAATAAACCGCGAGACCGTCGTCGGTTGCTTTCGGCGCTCAGCTTTTCCCTGCTTCCCGTTCCTTAACTCCTTTCCTTGCCACACTTCCGAGATCACCACAGTTGTTGATCGGAGACCCCGGCTCGTCCGGGAGCCCCAAACGCCTCGGCGCTATTTCACCTATCCCCTTTCCGTTCAACTTCTTGCGCACTCTTTTGCACACACGAAAAACGCAACCCCTTTTCTTTCAAGAGTTTCTGCACTCTTTGCAAAAAACCACCCGGGTGCGGTATCCCTATTTTGCTACCCCCTTGCCTCACGACGTCGAGAGAGGGCAGCGACTCGGTTTTCTTTACTTCCTTGCTTCTTTTCTTCGGTCCATTACAATCGCTGCGCTTCCATGCGGAGAAAAAATGAGCTTCCGCCAGCGATTCGACGAAATCCGCACCGGCTTCGAGCGCCCCTTCTGGGTCGCCAACATCACGGAAATTTTCGAGCGCCTTTCCTACTACGGCGCTTTCGCTTCTCTCGCCAACTATCTCCACGAAAAGCTGAATTTTCCTACACAGCAGACCGGCACGCTCGCTGGAATCTTTGGCGGTATGGTTTGGTTTCTCGCGATTTTTGGCGGCGCGATCGCGGACCGTCTCGGTTTCCGCCGCGCGCTCTCGCTGGCTTACTTGATTCTTGCTACGGCCTATTTTTTGCTCGGCTCCATCGACGCGCCGTGGCTTGTCCCCGTCCGAGCCGCGGTTCCGCCTGTGATTTTCGTTGGCTTCATTCTGATTTTGCCCGCGCTCGGCATTTCCATGGTCAAGCCTTGCGTGGTGGGAACTACCGCGCGCGCTTCCAAAGAAAACGTTCGCTCCATCGGCTACTCCATCTACTACACCATGGTGAACATTGGAGGTGCTTCCGGCCCGTACGTCGCTTCCTGGGCGCATCGCCATCTTGGCGTGGAAAATGTTTTTCGCGTTGCCGCTCTCAGCGTCTTCCTGATGTTCTTCGCCGTCCTGATTTTCTTTCGCGAACCCAAGCGCGCCAGCGACGCTCCGCCGCCCAGAGTTTCAGAAACGTTGAAAAATTTTCTGACCGTTCTCGGCAACCCGAAATTCATGCTCTTTTTGTTGATCTTCACCGGCTACTGGATTGTTTTCTGGCAGCAGTACATCACGCTCCCCGGCTACATTCACGGCTACATCAGGGCCGGCGCCGATGTCGAGCTCATCCTCATCACCGATGGGCTCTCCGTCATTTGCCTCACCGTGCTCATCAACTACCTGATTCGCAAGATGCCCGCATTCCAGTGCGTGATTCTCGGCACGCTCATCACTTCTCTCTCCTGGCTGATCCTGGCGTTTCACCCCACCGTCCTCGGGGCGGTCCTCGCCATTTTCGTCCTCGCGCTTGGCGAAATGATTCAAGCGCCGCGCTACTACGAGTACATCTCCCGCCTCGCGCCTCCGGGACAACAGGGCACCTACATGGGTTTTGCGTTTCTGCCCATTGGCATCGGCTCGCTGATCGGAGGATGGTTCGGCGGCCGCGTCATGCACCAATTGGGCGAAGTCGCGCACCAGCCGCAGTGCGTATGGTGGGTCATTTCCGCCGTAGGAGTTCTGACCGCTCTATTGCTGTGGATTTACGACCGCATCGTCAAACCAACCGGGCAGGAAGCAACTGGGTGAAGGGAATGAATCCCGAAAATCGGAGGAGATTTTTCTTAACTAAAAACTTAAAACTGACGCTAAAAACTCTTTTAGTTCACCATGCGGCGAAGTGAAGCTAGGGCCTGGCGTGCTACCGTATAACGCGGCTCGATTTCCAGGGCTTCCTGGAAGCAGCGCATCGCGTGGCTGTACATTTCTTTTCCGAGATACGCGCGGCCCAGGTTGTAATGCGGAAAGTGGCGCGGCTCGTAGCGGCGAGCTTCCGTGGCGCGTTCCAACCAGGGAATGGCTTCCTCGAAACGGCCCAGTTCGATCAGGTACGCGCCAATGTCGTTGTAAGGATTGCCGAATTCCGGATCGATTTCGATGGCGAGCCTGCACTCGGCAATGGCTTCTTCGATGCGCCCCTGGAAATGATACGTCCAGCCGAGAAACGTGTGCGCTTCGGCCGTGGGATGAAGCTCCAATGACGATTGATACAGCTCGACGGCGCGGTCGTAGTCGCCTTCCATCTGGGCCTGATAGGCGTCTTGCAGGACCTCCCAGGCCCGGGTGAGGGTTTCCATGCTCATGGGACATAGTTAGCACACGATTTTGCCCGGGTCAAAAGTACGAAAGTTCCGGAAGTGCAGGAGAGGCACCTGTACTTCGTGACGGGGTAAGAGTGGAATTTCTGGCCGCAATTGGAGAAAATAGCTGTGTTCGAGCGTGGCTTCATCACTCAGCGGTATCGACGATTTAGAAGAGGGGGCATCGTGAAGCGGAATTATCTGATTCTAGGGATCGCATCTCTGGCCGTGGCGGGGGCGCTTCTCGCGCAGGATCCGCCTGCCAAAACAACTCCCAAAAAATCCGCGAGTCACGGCGCGGCGGGCTCCGCGGCGCGTGGCAAGGAAGTGTTCGAAAAGAAATGCACCATGTGCCATTTCGCGGACAGTGACGCGAAAAAAATCGGCCCCGGCCTCAAAGGAATCTCCAAACGCGGAACGTTCACCGTGAACGGCAGTAAAGTCACGACGGAATCCCTGACGACGTGGATCGAAAACGGCGACGCCCAGATGCCCGGCATGAAGGACAATCTCGAGCCCGCGCAAATCAAAGACGTGGTCGCCTACGTGAAAACACTTTAGGAACTGCGTCGCCCCAGCGTCGCGTCTCTTACGTAAGAATCTGTAAAGGCATCGCAAAAGAGAAAAGCCCCCAAAGGCTTGATCACTCAAGCCGCCGGGGGCCCAAACTCAGGTAAAAACTGCGTCTAGCTCAGGATGGCGTCCTTAAACGCCTTTGACGGGCGCAAGCGAACCACAGTCTTCGCCTTGATCTTGATCGCCTCGCCGGTCTGGGGGTTGCGGCCCATGCGCGCCTTGCGGTGCGCTTTTACGACGCGGCCGATCCCCGGGATCACGAATTTGCCCGCCCCGCCCTTGGCTTCTTTCACGGCGAGCTTGAACAGCTCTTCAAAGAATTGAGCGGCGGTTTTCTTCGGTGTGCCGACTTTCTCGGCGATGTGTCCCACAACCTTGGTCTTGCTAAGTGGCTTGGCTGCCATCTAGTATGCTTATCCTCCTGATTTTTCTTTCCACTCCGATTCGAATCGAAGCAGGCCGCGAGCCAACTCCCCCCATGTACCAGCGAAAAAACTCGGGCCGGAAGGGACTATAGCCAAGGAAAAAGCAGAACGCAAGGAAAAATCGCAAAAAAGGCTGGAAAAATGAAGATTTTCTTGGAGGCGTGTGGAAATCACCGCTTAAACAGCGGGTTACGAGCGATTCGAACGCCGTCGGAACAGGTCCGAGGGGTTGAAGTGGAGGGCAATTCCCCCATTTTGGACGGGTATCCGTCATTTCGGGCGGACGGCCAGCACGGCGGACGCCCCCAGGACCATGGTCGGTTTAGAGAGTGGCGAGATCGGAATAGAAATGGGCGACGGCCTTGATGCCGCCGAAATAGTTTTCGAGCGCGATGTGCTCGTCAGGGGCGTGCGCGTTTTCGTCAGGAAGGCCGAAGCCAATCAAGACGCAGGGCACTTTGAAGGTGTCATACATTTGCGTCACGAACGGAATGGAACCACCCTCGCGAATGAACACCGCTTTTTTGCCAAATCCTTTTTCCAAAGCAGACTGGGCCTTCTTGAAAATGGGATTGTTATAGGGAGCGACCCAGGGTTTTCCAGTGCTCAGAACTTCGAACTTGCAATGGACGGTTTTCGGAAGAAGCTTTCGAATATGCTTCTCCACGAGTTTGGCGATTTTCTGCGGGTCTTGATTGGGTACGAGACGCGTGGAGAATTTTGCAAAGGCCTTTGACGGAATGACGGTTTTGGCGCCCTCTCCCTGATAGCCGCCCCAGATGCCATTTAATTCGAACGTCGGACGCGTCCAAAGCCTTTCGATGGTAGTAAAGCCCTGTTCGCCGAAATATCCGGGTGCGCCAACGGCTTTCTCAAAATCTTTTTTCTTCCAAGGCAAGGCGTTCAGAGACTTGCACTCCGCTTTCGAGACCTTGGCGACGGAATCATAGAAGCCCGGGACAGTGACGCGGAAGTTCTTGTCGTGAAGTTTCGCGAAGAGCTCCGTCAGGATCGTGAGTGGGTTGGGGACAGCGCCGCCATAAACGCCAGAATGCAGATCGCGCTCGGGTCCGGTCAATTCGATCTGGTAATAATTCAAGCCACGCAAGCCGTAAGTAATCGAAGGAACGCCCTTGCCAAGCATGGAAGTATCGGAGACGACGAGAGCGTCGGCTTTGAGCTTTGCTTTGTTCTTCTGGACAAAATCCCAGAGGCTGACGCTGCCGACTTCTTCTTCACCTTCGACGAGGACCTTTATATTGATGGGGAACTTGCCGTTCACTTTCTGGAGCGATTCAAGCGCTTTCAGGTGAATGTGGACCTGGCCTTTGTCGTCAGCCGTACCGCGGCCGAAAAGATTGCCGTTACGAACGGTGGGCTCGAAGGCGGGAGAGGTCCAGAGATCGAGCGGTTCGGCGGGCTGCACGTCATAGTGCCCGTAAAAAAGAATGGTTGGCTTGCCGGGAGCTTCCAGCGATTCCGCGTAAACGAGCGGGTGGAGGGCAGTGGGAACGATCTCTACATGCTTGAAACCAGCAGCGCGAAGATTGCCGGCAACCCAGTTCGCGCCGCGCTCGATATCCGGTTTGTGCTCGCTCTTGGCGCTGACGCTGGGGATACGCAATAACTCATACAGCTCCGCGAGATGCTGGTCGCGGCGGGCGTCAATATACTCAGTAAGATTCATGGGAGGCCCTCAGGGGACAAGAGTCCTTTCGGATGTGAATACGCAAAACTTGATGCGAATGTTTGCGGCAGCGGAATGCTTGCGGAATTGTAGGTTACCTACCGTGGCCGCGCGTCTATTCTAGGGCTGCAGCAGGTTGGCGCACAAGGCGAGCGGAGTCCCGGGCACCATGTGGCGAGGCAATGGTCGTGGCGTCGCGCGGCCTAAGCTAAGGACCTTCCGGAAGCGGACTTCTGGCCCGGAATGATTTCCGATTAGACCTCATGCGCCTTCGGCGCACCACCAGGCATGAATTTTCATAGCAGCCCGATTGAATCAATGTGATGGAAACGCCTTGCGATGGAGATTTTCCCCACGCATGGCAAGACCATAGATGACGAACGCCGCGACGGCTGCAGACTGTTTCAGGTCGTTTTCCAGTACGTGGTCAAAGGTATCAATGTTGGTGTGCGGGGCGCGTGTGTTGTTGCCTTCCATATAGTCCCGGATCCACTGGAAACCCGGCAGGCCAATTTCATCAAACGACATGTGATCGGTGGCGCCGATGCCGGCGACGGATACGGTAGAAGCGCCGAGGTCTTTGAATGGCTCGAGCAAGTCGCGAAAAACCGGCCTGGCCGCCTCATTGCCTTGTAAGAACACTCCACGAATTCGGCCAGTCCCGTAGTCGAAATTGAGGTAGGCATTGAACTTTTCGTACTCGGGTTTGAACTCGAACCGCGCGTGACCGGGCTGGCCGTCTGGTGGGTCGATTCTCCGGCCGAGGTGAGTGGCTACGTAAGCATGAGAACCCCGAGTGCCCTGCTCTTCCGCACTCCAAAGGCCGATACGGATGGTGCGCCGGGGCTTGCTCCCGAGAGATTGCAAGATTCGGGTGACTTCTAGAGCAGTGGCGGCGCCGACAGCGTTGTCGGTGGCACCGGTTCCCGCGTGCCACGAGTCAAGGCTGGCCCCGAGCATCACGACTTCGTCTTTTAAATCCGTGCCGGGGATTTCCGCGATTACGTTGTAACTCATGGGATCGTCATCGTAGAAACGCACGCTGATGTTTACTTCCAGTCGGACGGGGATCCCGCGCGCAACGAGGCGGATGATGCGGTCGTATTGCTCGGCCGCGACGATTGCCTGCGGTATAACCACAGGCTTGCTAATGTCCCAGGCTTGCACGCGTTTTTCAAAGGGCACATCGGGCGGATACGGAACCGTAGAAGAGGTGACGTAAACCGTTCCTGCATCGCGAAACGAGGGCTGTAATACCACGGCGGCGCCTTCGCTTTGGATAAGCTGCCACTTGCGATAGTTGAGTTCCTCGACTGCACCCTGCTCTGCTGTGAATTGGAAGGGTGGAGGGTCGGCGGAAGGCTCCGCATTGGCAAGGCCTAGTAACTCTTCGTCCGTCTGCCGATGCGCAGGCGGATCGAAAAGAGGGTCCACGTTACGAGCTGGTGAGAAGAGCACGATCTTGCCTTTGAGCTTGTCCTTGTAGCTGTCGAGGTCGGCAGTGGTCTTGACGTCGAGAAAAACAACTTCACCGCGTATAGTGCCGTTCGTGCTGGGGCTCCAAGCCTTAGGATAGGCGATGAGCGGGCTAAAGGCGGGAGAGAGCATGTTGGCCGTGAAACCTTCGAGCGACCAGCCGCAGCCAAAAGGTCCCCAGGCTTCGAGATGCGCGTTGGCAAGGCCCCACTGACCAAGTCTATCGCGGGCATATTCTTCGGCCTTCTTGAGGTTGGGCGAGCCAGTCAAGCGTGGACCGGTGACGTCGGTGAGATATCCGACCATCTCCATTATTTGAGAGTGGTTTAATGCGGCGTCGCGAATACGGTTGGCTGCGTCGAGGTCTGCTTTCTCCTGTGAGAACGCCACACCGCAAAAACAGAGAAGAGCCGCGCCCAAGAGGATCTCAAGGATTCCCGTGTTATGGCGGGAAGGACAATGTGTGTGCGTCGGCTTTGACATTAGGAAGTTCAAGTTATGAAGACGAGATTGCGGCCGGAACTGTTAACAAGTGCACCTTGACTGTAAGCGGGCACCTACTCCGAAATCATTCCGATCGTCCCGAGCCAAATCTCCACCAGCTGAGGCCATCCCGTAATTGGAAACTTCGTGCGCCGCAGTCCAAACGCATGCCCGCCCTGCGCATACAGATGCATCTCCACGGGGACGCCGGCGTTCTGCAGTGCGATGTAGTAAGCCAGCGAGTCGTTTACACTGTCCACGTGGTCATCCTCCGCCTGCAGCAAAAATGTAGGCGGCGTCTGGCGGGTGACATGGAGATCGGGATTCAACCCAAGCTCTTTATCGGCGAGCGGCAGATGCCCCGGATGAGCAACTACAAATTTTTTGGTGCCTTGCTTAGCATCCCACTCCGCCGCGGCAATCGACAGGTGCCCCGGATAGAGAGCCACCGCAAAATCCGGGCGGCAGCTTTCTTTGTCGGCGGCATCCACTGCCGGATACAAACGCTTTGCAAAATGATTGCTCATCGCTGCCGACAAATGCCCGCCTGCCGAAAACCCGAGCACTCCAATCTTGTGCGGATCGATATGCCACTCGGCGGCGTGAAAGCGCGCCAGCCGCAGTGTCCTCTGCGCATCTTCGAGCGCCATAGGTGATTCCGGATAGGGCCCTGACTTCGGATACGGTGCCGACTTTGGGTAGTATTCCTCACCGGGCACGCGATACTTCAGCAGAACACACGTAATCCCTTTGGGCGTCAGCCAGTCGCAAACCTCCGTGCCTTCCAGATCGATGGCCAAATCCTCATAGCCGCCGCCAGGGAACACGACGACTGCAACGCCCGTGTTGTTTCCCGTTG
>Ga0209375_1000140_pt1 | contig 65524 bp, 61 predicted proteins | sample GraSoiAngelo_131_FD_185888 | JGI IMG/M metagenome (GOLD analysis project Ga0209375, IMG submission 185888) | Grasslands soil microbial communities from the Angelo Coastal Reserve, California, USA - 14_0929_02_30cm (SPAdes) (version 2) | ecosystem: Environmental > Terrestrial > Soil > Grasslands ...
CTGCGGTTGGACGCCGATCCCAGTCTCCGAGACCAGACCCGCGCCGCATGGAAGGCGTTTAGTGAGACACCCTCGCCCGCCCTGGCTGCGCGCAAAGCGTTTGTGGATACGCTGCTGGCTCGAACTTCCTAGTCTACCCAGTCTTCACAGTCTTCCCAGTCTCGGACGTTTGTCACCCGGATGACTGGGTAGACTGGGAAGACAGGGTAGACTGGGGAGACTGACGTCATTTCCGTCCTACAAGCACAATCCATCGTTTCAAGAACGAGGGCTCCGGCGTCTCTGCGTATCCAATCTGCTCTCGAGCCTGGCGCGGGGCGCCGCTGAGCATCTCGGCCACAGCGCGGCGGCGGGCACCGTCTGCGCCGGCCAGCTCCAGCCACGCCTCGAGTGTCTGAGGGCGTTCGACCACCTGCATGAATGTCAGGACGATACCCGACTCCCTGAGCAGCGCCTGCCACCGGCTGGCCCGCAGGGCCCGGACGTGGCTGGCATCCCGCACCCCTTCCAGCGCCTCCATGAGGTCGTGACCGGGGGCCTCTTCCGGCGGGACCTGATCGACAATGCCCAGGCGCCCACCGGGCGCCAGCGTACGCACCATCTCGCCCACGCCACGCTCCACATGCGGAAAGTGATGTGGCGCCCGCCTGCAGGTCACAATGCTGAAGGGCCCGTCGGCAAACGGCAGCGCCTCCGCATCTCCGACGACCCAGGTGAGACCCTTCCCGGGCGGCGCCAACCGGCGGGCCTCCTCCAGCATGCCACGGGTCAGATCCACACCCACTACGGCCCGGACGTGAGGCCGGAGGGCGAATGCCGTGAACCCGGTGCCGGTCGCCACATCGAGGACCCGATCGCGGGGTGTCGCCTGTAAATGGGTGATCAGCAGATCAAGATCCGCGTCGCGGCGGTGGCTGATGCTGCGGGCGTACGCACCCGCCTGTCGCCCGAACTGCCGCTGCACCGCTCGTTTCTGATCGCCCATGGTCATCTTCTCGTTCCCTTCCCGTGGAGGAGCACCTTCCGGCGGCGAGAATTCAGTCCACGCCATGCCCCTCCTGCTTCGTGAGGATGATGTCGCCCGCGTGCTGCAGATGGATCGAGTGATCGCGGCGGTGGAAGAGGCCTTTCGCCAGCTCGGCAGTCAGCAGGCGATCAACCGCCCCCGCCAGCGCTCCACCACCGTCGCCGGGACCATCCTCAACGTGATGTCCGCGGCGATTCCCCCGCTCCAGGTGATGGGGTTGAAAACGTACACCAGCGCGCGCGGCGGGACCCGGTTTATCGGCATGCTCTACAGCACCGACACCGGCGAACTGCTGGCGATGATCGAGGCCAACCGGCTGGGGCAGATGCGTACCGGGGCGGCGAGCGCCGTGGCGACCAAGTACATGGCCCGCCCGGAAGCCGGATCGGTGGGGATCATCGGCACCGGATGGCAGGCGCGCAGCCAGATCCTCGCCATCAGCCGTGTCCGGCCTGTGGCGCTGGTCAAGTGCCACAGCCGCGAGGCGCGGCATCGCGAGGCGTTTGCTGAGGAGATGGTAGCTGAGCTGGCCACGGAGGTCGTGCCCGTGGAGACAGCCGCCGACGCTGTCGACGGAGTCGACATGATCGTCACAGCCACCACGGCGGCGGATCCGGTGTTGCGCGGTGAGTGGCTGCGGCCGGGCGTGCATATCAACGCGATCGGATCGAACTGGGCGAACCGGCGTGAGCTTGACGGCGGCGCGGTGAAACGCAGCGACCGCGTGGCCGTCGATAATCTGGAGCAGGCCCGGCGCGAATGCGGCGATCTCATCGCCGCCGCGGAGGCCGGGGCGCTGGCGTGGGAGCGCGTGCTCGAACTCGGTCAGATCGTGGTTGGCGCGGCGCCGGGGCGCGCGTCTGCGCAGGAGATCACGCTGTTCGAGTCTCAGGGCATCGCGATCGAGGACGTCACCACGATGAAACTGGCGTACGAGACTGCCCTCGCGATGGGCGTGGGGGAACAATTGAAGAAAGACGGTGATTCGTGATTTGTGATTTGTGATTCGCGCCAGGCATTGTTTATCGAATCACGAATCACGAGTCACGAATCACGCCGGGGGGTTGGGCCGTGGAGTTCGCCGTCTCGTTGGAGGCTCCGGAGTCGTTTGTGTGCGATGCGCTCGGTATTGGGATCTTTGCGGGCGGGGGTGCGCTGGAGGGGCCGGCGGCGCGGGTGGACAAGGCGCTGGGCGGGCTGCTCTCGGCGGTGCTGGCGGAGGAGAAGTTTGAAGGGAAGCTCGGTCGCACGCTTGTGGTGCAGACGCACGGCAGGATCCCCAGCAAGCGCGTCATCGCCGCGGGACTCGGACCGAAACCCACCGCCACCCTCGACCAGCTCCGACAGGCCGCGGCCGCGGTGGTGCGGCAGGCGTCGCAGGTGCACGCGGCCCATGTCGTGCTCCCCGGCGCCGCGCTGGGCGCCTTCCCCGTGGACGCCATCACCCAGGCCCGCGTCGAGGGCGCTGCGCTGGGTGCCTACCGGTTCGCTCGTTACAAGCGCGACGAGGACGGCCAGGTCTCCCGCGTGACGTTGCTGGCATCCGACCCGGCGCAGCAAAAGGCGGTCGAAGACGGAGTGGCCCGCGGCCGCGTGTTTGCCGACGCCACGGCGTTTGCCCGCGATCTGGTCAACGAACCGCCCAACCAGCTTCCCCCGGTGCGCCTGGCGGAGATCGCCGCCGAGGCTGCCCGCAAGGCCGGGCTGCGCTGCACGGTGCTGGATGTGGAGGCGATGAAGGCTCTGGGGATGGGCGCGATTCTGGCGATCGGCTCGGGAAGCGAGCAGCCTCCCCGGATGATCGTCCTCGAGTACACGCCGCCAAAGGCCACACGTTTCGTGGCCCTGGTCGGCAAAGGCGTGTGTTATGACAGCGGGGGCTTCAACCTCAAGACACAGGATCTGGAGTGGATGAAAGCCGACATGGCCGGCGGAGCGGCCGTCATCGCGACCATGCAGGCGCTGCCGGCGGTGCGGTCGCCGGTCCGCGTGCTGGGCGTTGTGGCTGCGGTCGAGAACGTCGTAAGTGGACGCGCGGTGAAACCTGGCGACATCGTGCGCGCCATGAATGGAAAAACCATCGAGATCAACAACACCGACGCGGAGGGACGCGTCATCCTCGCCGACGCGCTGTCCTACGCGGCGCAGCAGCAGCCCGACGAGATCATCGACCTGGCCACCCTGACCGGCTCCGCGATGGTCGCGCTCGGGTACCTGGCCGCCGCCGTGATGAGCAACGACCAGCCCCTCGTGCAGCGCCTGCTGGACGTATCGCAGCAGACCGGGGAACGCATGTGGCAGCTGCCTCTGTACGACGAGTTCCTTGAGAACATGCGCAGCCTGGTAGCCGACCTGCGGAACTCCGGCTCGCGATACGGTGGTGCGCAGAAGGGCGCCATCTTCCTGCGGGAGTTCGTCGAGGGCAGGCCGTGGGCGCATGTCGACATCGCCCCGACCGCATTTCTCGAGCGAGATGAGGGGATGAATCCCTACCTCCCGAAGGGCGCCACCGGCTATGGGGTGCGCACCCTGCTCACGTACCTGTCTGCTCAGCCCGACGTCCGCTAGTCTCGTGTTCCCGCGTTCCCCCGTTCCCGCGTTCCCGGCTGTCAGGGTTTCAGCACCCAGATCTCGGGCTCGGCAGGCAGAGCCGCCTTCGTCAACGTGGCGGTCTTTCCCACCTGTTTCACGCGTGTCTTCCCCCGGAGGAACTCATCGAGCGTGCCGATCGGCCAGTCCTTGTTCGCATCGGTCTTGTAGTGCATGGGAATGGCCACCCTGGGTTTCAGTTGCCCGATCACGCCGTCGGCGTCCGCGGGGCCGATGGTATAGAAACCTCCGACGGGAATCATCAGCGCATCGAGACGGCCGAGGCTGGCGGCGTCCTCTTTCGAAAGTCTGTGCCCCAGATCTCCGGCGTGCGCCACGCGCAGGCCTTCACATTCGAAGACCAGCATGGCGTTCTTGCCTCGCTGTGAGCCCTGCGTGGGATCATGGTAGGTGTGGACCGTGGTGATGGCGACGGGACCCACCTGTTCGCGGACCTCGGCCCAGTCCCGCCCGCCGTCCCGCAATCCGCGAATCACTTTCGGCGACCCCTTCGCCACCTGCACATAATTGTGATCGAAGTGCTCGTGGGACACGATGACCGCCGCCGGACGTACGTCGGGGAACGGATAGCCAGCCTGTTCGTTGAACGGATCGATGAGGAGCGACGTGCCGTTGGCTTCGAGCAGAAACGTGGCGTGGCCGTAATAGGTGAGTTTCACCGATCCCGCCTCCTCTCGCCAGTCTTAGGTGCGCGCCAGCGCGGTCTCGTACAGCAACGCCGCGAGCGCACCGCCCAACAGCGGACCGACCCAGTACACGATCTGGCTCTGCCAGGTGCCGGAGAACAGGGCCGGCCCGAAGGCGCGGGCCGGATTCATCGCTGCACCCGTGAGCACCCCGCCAGCCAGGATGTCCATGGCGATGACCAGACCGATCATCAGCCCGGCGGTCCCCCGCGGGCCCCGGGTGTCCACCGCGACCCCGAAAATTGTGAAGACCAGCAGAAACGTCAGGATCGCTTCGACGACAATGCCCACGCCGGGCGTCACCCCGCGGCCCAGCGCAGGAGTCCCCAGGTGCACGGCCTGCCGCGCGGCCTCGGGGAACGATGCCACCAGCAGAAAACCCCCCACGGAGGCCCCGACGAGCTGAGCGAGCACGTACGCGGCCCCCATGCGCGCGGTCATCCGCCGGGCGACCACGAATCCTGTGGTGACCGCGGGATTGAGGTGACCGCCGGAGATGTGGCCCGTGGCCGAGACCATAGTGCCGATGGCCAGACCGTGGGCCAGCGCCACACCCACCAGGCCCACCCGTCCTCCGCTCAGCTGGTCGGCGATGATCGATCCGGCGCCGATGAAGATGAGCGTGAACGTGCCCACCGCTTCCGCGAGTGCCGGCTTCCAGAGGGATGATGTCATCTCGATCGCTCCTCCGCATCCTGGTCAGGCATGCAGTTCCAGCACGTCTCCGTCCTCCAGCACGTGGTCGCGTCCAACCATCTGCCCTTGATACTCGTCTTGGCCCCACAATCGCGCGTACTTCAATCGAGCCACGAAGTCTTTGTGGATGGCTTCCGCTGCATCCAGCACGGTCGCCCCGCGCCTGAGGATAAACGGGGTCGACGTGTCGGCCTTGCGTCCGGGCGGCTTGCTGTACACCCGGATGACACCCAGCACCTCGAAGAGCGCACGGCGCAACTCCTCCACGCCGGTCCCGTACGTCGCGGACACCGGGAAGACCGGCAGGCGGTCGCCGAGGAATTCACGCAACAGTACCAGACGCGCCGCCGCGCCCGGCGCATCGAGTTTGTTGGCCACCACCAGTCCTCGTTTCTCGTTGGGCTCCCCAGCCGCGGCGGCGATCGCCAGTTTCGCCTGGCCCAGCACGGACTGGACCTGTTCGGTCTGGACGAGCAGGTCATCGGTGGACAGGTCCACGACCAGTGCGGCCGCATCCGCGGTCCGGATGATGGCAAACAGCCACCCCTCACTGAACTCCACCGTGATGGGCGGAAGATCGACCAGCTGGACCTGGATATTCTCATAGGTCATCATGCCCGGCAGCGGCACGCGCGTCGTGAACGGATAATCGGCGATCTCCGGCTGCGCGTTCGTGAGGGCGCGTAACACCGTCGACTTCCCGACGTTGGGGGCGCCTACCATCACGATCTGCCCGGCGCCTTCCTTGTCCACATGGAAAGAAGGGCGTCCGCGGGCCGCGCCTTTCCGCTGCTGGGTCTGGGCCCGCAGCTTGGCGATGCGGCGTTTGAGGTCCGCCTGCATCTTTTCGGTGCCCTTGTGCTTGGGAATTGTGGCCAGCATCTCTTCCAGCGCCAGGAGCTTGTTCTGGGGCGTCGTGGCCGACTTGAACTTGCGATCGGCCTCTAGATATTGAGGGGTGAGGTTGGCCGGCATTAGCGAAACTGCGGGACTAGGGAATCGGGACTAGGGACTAGTAACTGCCCCACCTTGATCTTACCAGTCCCCAGTCCCTAGTCCCCAGTCCCGCACTCCTCCTAGGAAATCTCGAACCTGCGCAGCACCTTCTCGTCCAGCTCCAGCCCCAGCCCCGGCTTCTGCGGAACGTCGATCATGCCTTCCCTGGGCTCGGGGAACGGTTCGGTGAACAGATCGCGCAGCGGGTTGGGCGCAAAGAAATATTCGTACGTCATCAAGTTCGGGACGCTGGCGGCGACGTGCAACGAGGCCAGATGCGAGACGCCGGCAGAGAACCCGGTGTGGGGCGCATACCGCAGATTGTGCGCGTGGACCAGCGCCCCGACCCGGCGCGCGCCCGTGAAGCCGCCCACCCGGGCCACATCAGGCTGCACGACGTCAATGGCCCCCCGCCGGATCAGCTCGCGGAATCCGAATACGCCGAACTCGCTCTCCCCGGCCGCCACGGGAATGCTCTGCCCCGCGCGGACGCGCTGGTACCCATCCAGATCGTCCGGGGGCACCGGCTCCTCGATCCATGTGATCTCCAACGGCTCGAGCTGCCGGCACACCGCGATGGCGGTCGCGGCATCGTAGGCGCTGTTGACATCTACCATGAGGTCCACGGTCGGCCCGACCGCCTCGCGAATGGCTCGCAGCGACGCGACATCCATGCGCCGGCCGCCCATCTGCGCGCTGCGGCCGATCTTCACTTTGATGGCGGTGTGGCCCCGGCCAGCCTGACCGGCGGCCTGGGCCGCCATCTCGTTGACCCCGGCGAAGTACACCGACGATGCATAGCAGGGGACGCGGGAGCGGCCCGCGCCGCCCAGCACTTTGTACACCGGCAGACCGGCCGCCTTGCCCAGGATGTCCCAGAGCGCGGTATCGATGCCGCTCAGCGCTTCAAACACGAACCCCCGATAATGCCCCCATCCACGCAGCTGCTGGAACATCTCGTCCCAGAGACCCTCGACATCGTGAGGGTCGCGACCGGTAATCACCGGCGCCAGCATGTGGTCGACGACGGCCCGGGTCACCTGGGGAGCCCGGCGCACGATGCACTCGCCGATCCCCACCAGGCCGTCATCAGTCGTGACCTCGACCAGTGTCGCTGAGAACGTGGGAAAGGCCCCGATGCCGAACTGAATCGGTGTGTCCAGCGTTCCCGCCAGCATGCGGCACTTAACGGACTTTATCTTCATCGTCGTCGCACCACCACGCTATCGATTGGACTCTACTACGTCTACTTGGTCTCCTTGGTCTTCTTAGTCTCCAGCCCTACCAAAATGTCGGGCAGGTAGACCAAGTAGACTAAGTAGACTTAGAAGACCAAGAGACGCAGTTCGTTTCACCGAAACATATCCTTCGCCGGATCCCGCAGTAGTCTCAGCGCCCCGCCCTGGCCCGGGTTAATCCGCACTCCGCGGATCAGCGCCAGCGGCGTCCCTTCGGCGGCCTGACCCTGCAAGAGGCTGGCGGCGGACGCCAGTTCATCCGCCACGCTTTCGACGGACGTCTGGAGCACGTACCCATACAAGTCCTGCTCGCCGACGTAGCTGTACAGGGGCTCCATCCCTGCGAGCCCGATGGCGACCCCCACGGCGCCCTCCCGGAACGGCCGGCCGTGCGTATCGTTGACGATGACACCGACCCGCACGCCGAGGGCGTCGGCAATCGCGCGCCGGATCGCCTCGGCGGACCCATCGGGGTCCTTCGGCAGCGTCGTCACCCATTGCGGGCCTCCCCCGACGTTGCTGTGGTCCACCCCGGCGTTCGCGCAGATGAACCCGCGCCGGTGCTCGGCGATGATGAGCCCGGGCCGCACGCGCAGCACCGCGCGCGATTCGTCCAGGATGACCTGGCACAGGCGCGGATCCTTCTTGGCCTCTTCGGCCAGTTGCACCGCCCGCGGCCCCGGCGTGATTTCGTCCAGATTGACGACGCTGCCTTCCGCCTTGGAGACGACTTTCTGCGCCACGACCAGGACATCGAGATCTTCTGGCGCCACATCGTTAAACCGGAAAATTTCCAGGATCAGACGGGGCAGATCATCTCCAGGATGGACATCGGGAAACCCCACCGGCACCCAGACCGTCAGGGTACGCATCAGAATTCGGAAGCGGGAAACGGGAAGCGGGAAGCAACGTCTCGTTCCGTTTCCAGTTTCCCGTTTCCCGTTTCCGTCATTTCTCTAATCAAGGCCCGCGATCTGAATGCCGAGATCACGGCGCCTGTACCGCTTGTTGATGGTCACCAGCACCCTGGGCAACTGTTCCAGGATGCGCGCGTGGGCCAGCGGACCCGCATCGACCGGCCGCATGCGGATGGCGCGGACCAGATGGGCAACACTCTCTTTCGCCCCCTCGTCATCGCCACACAGTAAGACATCACCATGGGGTGGTCTGGCGAGGTCGGCCAGCATCGGGGCGCTCACGGTATGAAAACCAGCGACGACACGGGCGCGGGGGAGCAGGCGGCTCGCCTCTTCTGCCGCGGAGACAGCCGCGGATCCCGTAAACGAGACCGTCGTATCCACGACGACTTTCCCGGCGGTGGCCTCCGCGATCGCGGACAGAATCTGCGTGTGCGCTTCGGACGGAACGGTGATCACGATGACCTCAGCCGCCTCGGCGGCAGCTACGTTGCCGCGCCCTGCCTGTGCGGCGAGGCCCATCGATCGCGCAGCCGTTTCCGCCCGCGCCGGATCCCGCGATCCGAGCACAATATCGACCGCGGCAGCCTGGAGGCGCCTGGCCAGTCCGAGTCCCAGTCTTCCGGTTCCGCCGATGATGGCGACGCGCCCAGAGAAACCATCGGGCTCCGGGCGCCGGGAACCGGACTCCGAACTACCGGCCACCGGGCTCCGGACCGGCAATCGCCAGGCAATACGAGTCGCGTGGGAACCTCCGCGCCGCGGTTATGACCGCCTCGCGAGCAATCCCGCGGATGAGTTGCGGATAGCGCTCGAGGTAGTCGAGCCCAAGCCCAAACAACTCGATATCGGCCAGCATCTGCGCAATGCCGGGGTTGGTCTCCAGGCGTACCGCCTGCGACCCGATGAGAAAGTCCCGCGCATCGGCCAGTTCGGCGTCCTCCGGCCCGTCGTCCTGAAACCGGCGGATCTCCCCGAGGATCCCCTCAACGGCGGCCTCTTCGTTGGCCGGGTTGACGCCAGCGCGCACTACCCAGGGCCCGGCCAGCAGGCCGGCGCGCAGATCGCTGAACGCATAGTAGGCCATACCCTGGCGTTCGCGGACGCGGTCTCCCAGCCGTCCCATCATCCCCAGCTGGCCAAGGATGAGGTTGGCCATCATCATCTCGTAGTACGCTGGGTCGGCGCGCGCCACCCCCGGTACTCCCAGTACGATATCCGACTGGGTCTTGCCCTGCATGCGGTGCTCGCCCCGCAGCCGACCGGCCGGTCTGGGGACCGGCGGAACAGGAGGCAGCGCCCATCCACCGCGCTGCGGCCAGGGAGTGAAGAGTTCGTCGACTGTCGCCAGCACGTCGGCCGGGCGAATGTCGCCCACCACGGCGAGGAGCGTCGCCTCGGGCCGGTAGCGATCGCGGTGGAACGTCTCCAGATCCTGGCGGGTCAGGGAAGCGATCGCCACCTCATCACCATCGGGCACTTGCCGGTGCGGATGCGACTCGGGGAAGAGCAGCCTGCGGAACGCGCGCTCCGCCATCAGGCGCGTCTCCTGCATGCCGATGCGGACCGAGGTCAGCAGTTCGCCTCTGGCCTTTTCGATCTCGTCTGATGGAAACGTCGGATGGATCAGCACGTCGCCGAGCAAGTGCAACGCCTCCGCGGCATCTTCGGCCAGCGCGCGGAGACCGATCCCCGCGACCTCCATGTCGGCCCGAATCACCAGCGAGGCACCGAGTCCGTCCAGATGCTCTGCCAGTTCCTGCGAGGAGTCCCGGCGGGTTCCCCGCTGCAGCATCGCGGCGACATAACGCGCCAGCCCGCTGCGCGTGCCATCGTACATGGCGCCGGCCTTGATGTACCCGTGCACCGCGACCAGGCCGGTCCCCGGCGTCTCCTTGACGAGCACGACCATGCCGTTTCGCAGTTCGGTGCGGACGACGGTCCGTGGGGTGATCGGCGGCACCTGGAGTTGCGCCCGGAGCGGCGACCAGAAGAAGACTTCGGGGCGCACGGCGGCACGGGCGCCGGCGGTCGTGGCGCCACCCTCCGGCAGGTACCAGCCCACGGTACGGTTCTTCTCGGTGAAGTACGTATCCGCGACGCGCAGCACGTCGTCGAGCGTCACCCGGTCAATCCGTGTGAGCAGCGACGCAAATGCCTCAGGTCCGTCCACGATGGTAAAGGCTCCCAGCCCCATCGCCGTGCGGAAGACCCCGTCGCGGCTGAACACATCCTGAGCCTTCGCCTGTTTCTTCACCTTCTCCAGTTCGAGCGGCCCCGCAGCCTCGCGGGCCAGGCGCTCGACTTCCTCGAGCGTCCGGCGTTCCACGGCGGCCGGATCAACACCCGCCCGGGCCGTGACCGTCACGCGGAACAGCGTCGGGTCGGCCCCCGGGGTCAGCGCAGTGCCTGCGTCACTGGCCAGCCCGCTGTCCACCAGGGCACGGTACAGCCGCGAACTGCGCCCACCCCCACCCTGGTCAAACGGCACGAAGCTCTTGAATCCGGAGAGCAGCCCGTCGGCCACCAGCAGCGCCGCCAGATCCTGATGTGACGCAGATGGCACGTGAAAGGCGATGTGCAGGTAGGCCGTGGCCCCGCCGGGCCGGCGCAGCACAACCCGGCGTTCCCCCTCTTGCTGCGGCTCCCGCACGCGGACCCTGGGCGGTGACGATCCCGGGGGAATGCCGGCGAACGCCTGCTTGATCGCCTCCATCACCGCATGCGCATCAAACGGTCCGACCGCGACCGCGACGGCGTTGTTGGGATGATAGTACGTCTGGTAATGGTGGGACAGATCGTCCCGGGTGATCGCCCGCAGGTCGTCCTTCCACCCAATGACAGGAATCCGGTACGGATGCACCTTGTGCGCCGCGGCATCGACCTCCTCCCGCAGGAGATAGGCAGGATAGTTCTCGCTCCCCTCTCGCTCCGAGATGATAACGGTGCGCTCGCTTTCCACCTCGGCCGGCTCCATCACCGTGTTGATCATCCGATCGGCCTCCAGGGTGATGGCGACGCCCAGGTGGTCGGCCGGAAGCACTTCATGATACGCGGTATAGTCCTTCCAGGTGAACGCGTTCCAGCGGCCGCCCAACCGGTCGATGTGCCGGGTGAGCATGCCCTTGGGGTGGGTGGGCGTGCCCTTAAACAGCATATGCTCCACCCAGTGTGAGATCCCGGTCAGCCCTGGCATCTCGTTGCGGCTGCCGACACGGTACCACACCCAAAATGTGGCGACAGGGACGGTGCGCTGCTCCGCAAGCAGGATCAGCAGGCCGTTATCCAGCGTCTCCGCGCGCATCGTCGACATCGAAGTCCTGCTTCCCCACTCACTATTGATAACCTCCGACCCTACCGGCGAATTCCCATCCGGGCAGGGTCCCGACGCCGAACACCAAGAAGATATGCGTGTATCCATGGATCGTCCGTCCTGGCGGGAGGTCGCCCGCTACCGCGCTGACATCCTCGCCCGGCACCGGGTCCGCACCAAACGGGCGGCGCTCGCCTTCGTAAACAGTCTGGGCTTTTGCTATGCCTTCACCAGCGGACCCGGCGGCCTGCCGGGGCTGTTTGATGTCCTGGCCACCCGCAGCGTCGACCGGATGTGGACATGGGCCTGGCAGTGGAAAGACGAACTCGCCACCGAAAAGAAGCTGTTCTACGGGAAGGTCATCCGGCGCAAGCCCACCTATGTCTCGCTGCGGTTCGTTCCACACTTTTTCACGCTGACGGGCAACGTCGGCGACGCGGACGACTACCTGCAGGCCTACCGGGAAGGCCGCCTCAGCCTGCTGGCCAGGGAGATCTACGAGCATGTGCGCGAGCACGGACCCTGCTCCACGTGGGTGCTGCGGAAGCAGTTCGTCTCAGGCGCTTCGCGAGGGGCGGCATTCCACCGCGCCCTGTCCGACCTGCAGGGCCGGTTTCTGATCAGTAAAGTGGGCGAGAGCGAACGCGGCAGTTACAGCTTTATCTGGGACACGTTCGCCCGGTGGCTCCCCCAGGCGGTCCGCGCCGCCGGCACCATCACCACGGTGCGGGCCGCGGCCGAGGTGCTGGAGCGCTACCTGCGGACGACCGGCGCGGCGCCGGTGGTGGAGATGACGCGGCTCTTCGACCTGCCTCCCCGGCTGCTCGCCGACGTGGAAGGGGCGCTTGCCGGCGTGGCGTACCGTCTCGCCGTTGACGGCGATGAGGCCTACGCGCACGCGGCGCTGCTGGCATGGCTGCGCCGGAGGAAAGGTACGGCCGCGAGACGATGACCCGTACCATCTTGCATGTTGACATGGATGCCTTCTTCGCAGCGGTGGAACAGTTGCGGCGGCCGGAGCTGCGGGGGAAGCCCGTGGTGGTCGGAGGGTCAGGCAATCCGCACAGCCGGGGCGTCGTCTCCACCGCGTCGTACGAGGCGCGCGCCTACGGCATCCACTCCGCCATGCCGCTGCGGACCGCGTTCAACAAATGTCCACACGCGGTCTTCCTCCCCGTCGACTTCTCCGCCTATGGGGCGGCCTCGCGGCAGATCATGGCCATCCTGCGTGAGTATTCGCCGCTCGTCGAACCCTTGTCGCTGGACGAAGCGTTTCTGGACGTCAGCAGCCGCCCCGAAGTCCCCAGAGCGTTGGCCGAGGAGATTCGCCGCAGGATCAAAGATGACACTGGGCTGACGGCCTCCATCGGCATCGGGCCCAACAAGTTGCTCGCCAAAATCGCGTCGGGGTTGCACAAGCCGGACGCCGTCACCGAGATCACGCCGGACACAACGACTGCGGTGCTCCGCGATCTGCCCGCTACCGTGCTGTGGGGTGTCGGTCCCAAGACGGCGGCGCGGCTCGAGCAGACACTCGGCGTCCGGACGGTGGGCGACCTGCAGCGTATCCCTCTAGCCCAGCTCCAGGAACTGCTCGGGCCCCGCTGGGGGGAGGATCTCTACCGCACCTGCCGCGGCGAAGACGACAGCCCGATCGTGACGGATTGGGAACCGAAATCCCTGAGTCGCGAAACCACCTACCAGTACGACACCCGCCGGCGCGAGACCATCATCGCCACCATCTCAGCGCTGGCCGCAGACGTCGTGGGCGACCTCCACGACGAAGGATACCGCGGGCGGACGGTGACGGTGAAGATCCGCTACCGTGATTTTCGCACCCATACCCGCGCCCTGACCCTGCCGGAGCCAATCAACGATGGAGATGCGATCCGCCAGACAGCCGTTGCCCTCCTAGATCGTTTCGCGCTGGACCGGCCCGTGCGGCTGGTGGGAGTGCGGGTATCGGGGCTGGTCAAAACCGGAAACGGGAAACAGGAAACGGGAAACGCTGAACCATAAAGAAACGGAAGCGGGAAGCAGGAAACGGGAAGCGAGAGACTTCCTGATGCTGGTGTTTCCAATTCCCCGTTTCCTGTTACCCGTTTCCCGTTTCCGTCAGTTGGTTATCTTTCGTACGGCAGCCTCGACCTCCTGATAGTTCGGCTCCACGCCGGGGTTGTCCGACACCCACCGGTACGTCACAGTGCCGCCCTTATCGAGCACGAAGACGGATCGCTTGGCCACCCCGGGCAGCAGCCCGTTGATGAAGTTGGGGTCCTCGATCCCAAAGGTCCGCACCGCCTCGCGCCTGAAGTCGCTGAGGAGCGTAAAGTTCAGCTTGTTCTGTTCAGCGAAGGCTTTCTGGGCGAAGGGACTGTCCACGCTGACCGCGAGGACCTGGGCCTTCATCTCGTTGAACTTTGCCATGCCGTCGCGGAACGTGCACAACTCCTTCGTGCAGACACCGGTAAACGCACCGGGGAAGAAGGCCAGCACCGTGGGCTTACCCAGGAATTCGGAGAGTTTCACCGCCTTGCGCTCGCTGCTCACCAGGGTCACGTCGGGCACGCGCTTGCCGACTTCAACAGCCATGAGACACCTCCACGCGAAATAACGATGCTGAATCGGCCCAATTGTAGCACAGCAGGATAGGTTCCATGCCGCGCGAACAAACACGCGGAGATTCACCTCGTGGTGCCTCGATGAGTGAGCAGTATCCCTCCTTCGGATTCGTTACGCCCCAGAACATGGGGCTGCTGACGGATCTGTACGAACTGGTCATGGCCGACAGCTACCTGCGCCACGGCATGAACGAGCCGGCCACGTTCGACCTGTTCATCCGGGGGCTCCCGCCCAACCGCGCGTTTCTGGTCAGCGCCGGCCTGGAGCAAGTGCTCTACTACCTGGAGCACCTGGCGTTTGATGACGCTCAGATCGACTACCTGGACGGCCTCAGGCTCTTCAGCGGCGAGTTTCTCACCTACCTGCGCGGCTTCCACTTCACCGGCGACGTGTGGGCGATTCCAGAAGGAGAACTGTTCTTTCCGCCCGAGCCGCTGGTCGAGATCACCGCGCCCCGGATCGAGGCGCAGCTTGTCGAGACGTTCCTCTTGAATACGTTGAACTTCCAGGTGATGATTGCCTCAAAGGCCGCGCGGGTTGTGCTGGCCGCCACCGGGCGGGGAGTCGTGGACTTCTCCCCCCGCCGCGACCACGCTGCCGACGCGGCCATGAAGGCGGCCCGGGCCTCGTATCTGGCTGGATGCACCGGAACGTCAAACGTCCTGGGCGGGATGCACTATGGCATCCCGGTCTATGGGACGATGGCTCACTCCTACGTCATGTCCTTCACGGACGAGCTCTCCGCGTTCCGTGCGTTTGCCAGGGACTTTCCGGACAATGCGGTGCTCTTGATCGATACCTATGACACGCTGCAAGGGGCCCGCCACGCGATGACCGTGGCGCAGGAGATGGCCGGACATGGCCACCAACTGCGCGGCGTCCGTATCGACAGCTATGAGACCATCGACGAACTGGCGGCGCTGAGCCGTCGGGTGCGGGCGATCTGCGACGACGCCGGGCATCCCGAGGTGCAAGTGTTCCTGAGCGGGGACCTCGACGAGTACCGGATCGAGGACTTGCTGGCCCGCAGAGCCGCTGCCGGGGCATTCGGCGTGGGCACCCGCATGGGGACCTCAGAAGACGCGCCAAACCTGGGCGGCGTGTACAAGCTCGTCGAGGACCGCAGCGGCCCCAGGATCAAGCTGTCCACCGGCAAGGCCACTCTGCCGGGCCGCAAGCAGGTGTGGCGGGTGCGCGGGAGCGGGGCCGCGGTACGCGACACGATCGCCCTGCGGGAGGAACTGCCCCCGCCGGACGGGGTGCCGCTGCTGGTCCAGGCCATGGCCGGCGGCCGGACGATCCATCAGGATTCGCTACCAGCGATGCGAACACGGTGTCTGGAGCGGCTGGCCGGTCTCCCGCAGGCGCTGCGCAACCTGCACACCACGCTCCAGGCGCCGGTCGGGCTAAGCGACCGGCTGCGGGACCTGCGGGATCAGATGTACCGCGCCAGCGCGACGGACATCGTCGCGGAGGCGCGGGGTCGCGTTGACACACCCACAATGGCTCGCCGCGGCCGCGCAAAAAAGAAAACGCGGCGACAGTCGTCATGACTGCCGCCGCGTTCGAGCATATGCTCGGTGGGAGCTACTTCTTCTTTTTGGCCTTCTTCTTCTTCATTGAGCTCCCCCCTTTCGTTTAATAGAAAGCATGCGACACTGATGCGCGTTTTTCCTGCTTCGTGTGAAAGAATTTTTCTTGCGGCGCCACTTTGCGTCGTCATAGAGTGAGTGGCAATGGCGGTCACGGTGCGATCGATCACCGATGCCGGCGGGTTCCACGCCGTGGAAGAGTTGCAGCGCGCGGTGTGGAGCATGCCCGACCTGGAAGTGGTGCCGCTGCACCAGCTCAGGGCCGCCGTCAGCGCCGGCGGTGTACTCTTGGGTGCGTTCGATGAGCGCGGCACGCTGGTGGGATTTTGTTACGGCTTCATCGGATTGCGCGACGGTGACCTCCTCTTCTACTCGCACATGGCCGGCGTGCGGCCCGGCCTGCAAGACCGCGACATCGGGTTCCTGCTCAAGCGGGCGCAACGGCAGGCGGCGCTGGACCGCGGCCTCGATCGGATGGTGTGGACCTTCGATCCGCTGCAGAGCCTCAACGCCTCGTTTAACCTGCGCAAGCTTGGCGTGACGGCTTCTCGCTACTACGTCGACTACTATGGCGAGATGCCCGATGCCATCAACCGGGGAGTGCCCAGCGACCGGTTGGAGGTGGATTGGTGGTTGCGCGATCCCGCGGTCGAGGCCAGACTGACCGGTGACGCGTCCCCGCGATCGTGGCCGGATGCACCCGCGGCGCTCGTGGGAATCAGGCGCGGCGACACGCTCGCTCCGGACATCGCTCCCGACCTCGACCAGCCCGTCGTGCGGGTGGAGGTGCCCACGACATTCGGTGACATCAAGACCCGGGCGCCGGAGCTGGCATTGAGCTGGCGGATGGCATCTCGTGAGGTGTTCCAGCACTACTTCGCCATCGGCTACCAGGCGGTCGATTTTGCGAGCGCGCGGGACGAGGCCATCGGATCGTACATCTTGCGACGCACCGGGACGCGCCCGCTCGCGCGCGCACCCGCGCCCGCAGCCGGATGAAGGTGGCGGCCCACCGATGTTGCCCGCGCAGCGGGCCGGCGGTGAGGCCGGTGAATCTTGCTCGTTGCGGTTGAAAGGTAGGGAGCAGAGGTGAGAATCGCGTGGGCGGAAGTACGCCAGGCTGAGCTTCCTCTGGTCTTCCCGTTTGAGACCAGCTTCGGGCGCCAGGACAAGCACTCGTGCCTGCTGATCCGCCTGGGGACCAACGGGCTGGAAGGCTGGGGCGAGGTCCCGGTAGAGACCGCGCCGCTGTACAACGAAGAGACGACCGGAACTGCGTGGCACATGCTCGAGCAGTTCATCCTGCCGCTGCTGATGGGCCGCGAGATCGCGCATCCGAAGGAGTTCCCGCCGCTGGTCCGCCACCTCCGCCGACATCACATGGCCAAGGCGGGGGTAGAGGCTGCGCTGTGGGATCTTCACAGCCAGCAGCACGAGATCCCTCTGGCGAAGGCGCTGGGCGGGACGCGGCCGGTAATTGAGGTCGGCGTCAGCCTGGGGATCGAGCCGTCGGTGGACGCGCTGCTGGCCCGGATCCACGACTTTCTCGGCCGCGGGTACCGGCGGATCAAGATCAAGATCAAACCCGGGTGGGACGTCCAGGTGGTCCGCGAGGTCCGCCGTGCGTTCGGGGCCATCCGCCTGCAGGTCGACGCCAACTCCGCCTTCGCCCTCGAGCAGGCGGATATCTTCCACGCCATGGACGAGTTTGATCTCCTGCTCATCGAGCAGCCGCTGGGCGAGGATGACATCGTCGATCATGCGGCGCTGCAGGCGCAGCTGCGCACGCCGATCTGCCTGGATGAATCCATCGTCAGCCCAGACGACGCCCGCAAGGCCATCCAGCTGGGCAGCTGCCGGGTGATCAACATCAAAGCGGCGCGCCTGGGCGGCCTGTCGGCGGCGGTGGCCACCCACGACCTTTGCCAGCAGCACGGTATTCCGGTCTGGTGCGGCGGATTGCTCGAGACCGGCGTCGGCCGCGCGGCCAATCTCGCCCTGGCCTCGCTGCCCAACTTCCAGCTCCCCGGGGACGTCTCGGCCAGCAACCGCTACTATCATGAAGATCTCATTGATCCACCCGTCACGCTCAACCGTGATGGAACTATCAACGTGCCGACTGCTCCCGGCCTGGGGGTCCACGTCGTCCTCGACCGCGTGGAAAAGCACACGGTGAGGAAAGCCACCTTCAAAGCCTAATTACGGGACTAGGGACTGGGGACTAGCAACAGATGAAGACGGGGGCATTCGAGTTCTTGGTCGGCAGGTGCCAGTCCCGAGTCCCCAGTCTCGCCTTTATCTTGACAGGTGGCGCCTCCATGCTATGATGACCCTAACAAAATAGAGTGCAGCAAGGTGAGGCCACGACGCCTCCGCGGATGTGCGGGGGCGTTGCGTCTTTTCAGTGGGAGGCCGGAAGGCCTCAACCATTCCCTCTCCCGTGGGGAGAGGGGTGGGTGAGGGGGCGGCCCGCTCTCACTCAATAGAGTAACCTCTGCGTGCGGAGGGAGAACATGGACGAGCGAAAAGATCCGATGGCGCTGTGGGTGGGAACCTGGAGGCCGGAGGACGTCATCGATCGCGAATCCCGCGTGCTGACGCGCCGCGATCTGCCCGAGCGTCCCGGCGATCAGCCGGCCGAGTCGGACCCCAGGAACCAGTAGCCAGTCCAGAAGCCAGCCGCTGTGTGCTTTGGTTTACGCATAATCTCCCCGGGCCGCTTTATCTTCGGCGCATAACCCCACTCTTCAGTTCGTCGAGCAATCTCTCAAACCCAAGGCCGTTTTCCCGTCTAGGTGCAACGGCGGCAGGGAATACGTCCCGGCGTGGAATGACCTTCTTCAGTGGGAGCAAGCACATGACAGGTGGCCCCGAGTCTCACCGATCTCACCGACCCGTGAAGCGCAAACGGAAGAGACTCACCCGCGCCGAACGGGAAGAACAGGCACAGGCCCTCACCGTCAAGTTCATCGAAGAAATGGCCACCAGGCATTTCAACGAATTCCAGGTCGCCCTGGTGGCCGCGGGTCTCATGGGCCTCGCCATCTATTCCGTGAAGGACAGGGTCAAGGAAGGAGATCAAGATACTTTGCTCGTGCTCCGTCACATACTGCGCGATGTGTTCGAGGAAGAAGCCCTCAAGCGCATTCTCGTAGCGGAGCGGACGGCTGTGCTGAGGTGGGACGAGACCAGGCGAAACCCCGCAAAACGGGAGTAGTGCGAAGGTCTACGGCTTCGAACGTTCCTCAAGCTGTCGTAGCAATTCCCCCACGCGCTCCATCTCCCTTGAGTACCCTGCCAGATCGCCCTGCCGCAGCAGTTGCTGGGCGCGGCGATAGGCGGCCGCCGCCTGCGTAATCAACTCCTGCACAGTTTGCGGGACGGCCGCACCCGCCGGCGGCTGCGGGGACCGGGGTGTCGCACCCAGCAGCCTGGCCACCGCGGCATCGAGCGTCTCCTCCATCACGATGCGGGGACCGCTGGCCACAATCACCCGCTTCAGCTCCGGCAGCTGGCTCCGCTCCGCCTGTAGGAACAGCGGCTCGACATACATCAGGGCGTTTTCCATCGGGATGATCAGCAAGTTGCCGCGGAGGACGCGCGACCCCTCCTGATTCCACAGGGTGAGCTGCTGGGAGATGACGGGATCCTGGTTGATGCGGGACTCCACCTGCATCGGCCCGAAGACGAGCCGGTCCTTGGGGAACCGGTACACGACGATCTCCCCGTAGTGGGGAACATCGTTGCGCACCGCCATCCAGGCGATCATGTTGTCCCGACCGGAGGGGGCGAACGGAAGGATGAGGATAAACTCCGGCTGCTCGCCGGACAGGCGCATGGTCACATAGTACGGCTCCACGCGGACCGTCTCGTTGCCGAACAGCTCCGTGGGGACCACCCAGACGTCCTCGCGATTGTAAAACACCCGCGGATCGCGCATGTGGAACGTGGCATACACCTGGGCCTGAATCTGAAACAGGTCCACCGGGTAGCGCAGGTGGGGGACGAGTTCAGGCGGTATCGCCGATGCGGGCTTGAAGAGCTCCGGGAAGATCTCGGCGAAACTTCCGGCCAGCGGATCGGAGGGGTCGACGAGGTAGAAGTCGACCGTTCCCTCGTACGCGTCGACGACCACCTTGACAGAGTTCCGAATGTAGTTGAGACCTGAGACCGGCGTGGCATACGGATAGCGATCGCTCGTGGTGTAGGCATCAACAATCCACTTCAGCCCCCCGCCCGCGACAACCAGGTAGGGGTCCTGGTCGTAGGAGAGGAACGGCGCGATGCGGCGGACGCGGGAGAGGAGCTCGCGGGCAAACAGCAGCCGGCTCTGGGTGGAAATGTCGGAGGAGAGCAGCAGGCGCGCATCGCCGAACCTGTACGCAAAGGCAAGGCGCCGCAGCGGGGTCAGCCGGACACCGCCCCGGCCCTGGTACGTCGTGTAGACGTTCGCATCGCCGCGCGGGTAATCGAGCTCTTGCACCCGGGTGTTGATGATGACATAGCGATCGGTGTGCTCTCCGAAATAGATCTGCGGGCGCTGGACCGCAAGATCAGCCCCGCCGGTCGGAGGGATGTCCTTGAGAAAGAACTCCGGCATCCCCTCTTCCGACACGCGATTGACCGGACTCATCACCAGCCCGTACCCGTGGGTGTAGACGAGGTGCTCGTTCACCCAGGTGCGCGCCTGGGGGGTGAGCCTCGTCGGGTCCAGCTCACGTGCCGCCAGCATCACCTGACGCTGGACGCCGGCGAGACGATACCGGTCGATGTCCACGTCCCCGAAGACGTAATACGGGCGCAGCCCCTGCAACTGCTGGTAGGCTGAGAGCAGCGGGCGGTAATCCCACAGCCGCACGTTCTCGATCGTGGCCCGATTGCGAGCGGCGATCTCCGGGGTGACCGGATCGGCGGAGAACTCTCCCTCCTGGAGGTGATCCAGCCTGAACGCCCGCAGCGTCGCAGTGATGCTGTTGCGGATGTACGGCGTCTCGACGGTCAACTCGTTGGGCGCCACCCGTAGCTGCTGCACCAACCCGGGGACCACGCCCAGACCCACGGTCCAGGCCACGGCAATCACGAGGACCGTCAGCGCCGCCAGGCGGAACGTGCGCAGCCGCACATTCGCAAACATCAATCCCGCGCACACCACAAACAGGATGGTCAGGGCGCGCAGAGCCGGAAGGACAGCGTGGACGTCTGTGTACGAAGCGCCGACGATGGCACCGCGCGGCGAATACTCCAGGTCGAAGACGTCGAGCCAGAACCCCCAGCCCCGCACCAGCAAAACGCAGCCGGCCAGCAGGCTCAGATGCGCCCGGGGACCAGGTGGAAGCGTCCACACGCCCTGCACCATCTCCGAGGCGTGCCTGAAGTAGTAGCCTGCCGCGACCGCCAGGAACACGACCACCAGCCATGAGAACATCCACGATTCAATGAACCGGTAGACCGGAAGCCTGAAGGCAAAGAACCCGATGTCCCGGCCGAAGAGCGGATCGACGGCGCCGAACGGCCGCGCGTGCACGAACTGCTGGAACATCGGCCACCGCGCCGACGCGGAGACGCCGGTGATGAACGCCACCGCCGCCAGCCCGCCGACGACGATGCCGGACGAACGCACGCGCCGCGCCGCCCGACGGGATGCCCACCGGCCGCCGCCGCCAGGCTCCAGGTCGATCACGTTCTTGGATTCGGTCACCCGCAGGAACGGCCGGAGGTTTGGCCACACCAGCAACAGAACGGCAGCGGCGACAATGGTGGTGACCCCGATCCGCGACAGGAGCGGGACCCAGAAAACGCGGCGGTAGCCGACCTCCCCAAACCACAGCCAGTCTGTATACCACCGCGCCAGTGTAGGGACCAGGATAAAGAAGACGACGAACGCAGCGATCAGCCAGATCCGGATGCGCACCTCACGCCTCCATCACGATCCCCGACTTTGAAACGCGACCATACGCGCCGGTCCGACTTCGCGGCGGCTGGCTCGGGGCTCCTCCTCGCTCCGCGGCCGTCCACCTACCCATTCATGGATCGTCTCTTCGGAGTGTGACCTCGACTCCGAGAGAATTTGACCATTTCCGGCGTCGTTGTTACAATCAACCGTGATGAGCCAGACGACGGATACCGATGCACTGTCGCGCGAACAGGTCGTGCAGGTGCTGTGCGCGATCTTTGACCCGGAAATTCCGGTCAACATCTGGGATCTCGGGCTGATCTACGACCTGCAGATCGCCGGCAACGACGTCAGCATCAAGATGACGTTGACAGCGGTCGGCTGTCCCATCGGCCCGGCCATCGCCGGAGAGATCGAGAACAAGCTGCAATCGGTCGGCGCGGAACGCGTCTCCATCGACTTCGTCTGGAGTCCCCCCTGGTCCCCCACCCGCCTCACCGACGACGGCCGCCTGGCCCTGCAGAGTATGGGGTATCCCGTATGACTACCGGGAACGCGGGAACAATGACCCACTGAGCCTGCCAGTAATGTCGCGTTCCCGTTTTTTCATTGCGCCGCCCGCTCGATCCGGGCAGCGAGCGCCAGGTCTTTCTCTGTCACGGCCTTCTCGCTGTGTGTCATCAGCGTGAAGGTCACCTTGTTCCACCCGAAGATCAGAATGTCGGGATGATGGTTGGCCTCCTCGGCCAGGCCGGCGACGGCGTTCACGAATCGCATCGCCGCCTTGAAGTCGGCCCGGGAGTAGGTCTTGCGGATCCCCGCCGGGGCGAGCTCCCATCCCGGCAGATCTTTGAGGCGATTGCGGATCTCACTGTCCGTCAGCTTGGCCATTGCAATCCCCCAAACTGCGGGACTAGGGACTGGTTACTACATATCGTCTCATCCAGTCCCCAGTCCCTAATCCCTAGTCCCGCTCTTGTATCGTTTACAGGCTTCCACAAATCGCTCTGCCATCGCCGGATGGCTTGCGAAATGGAGGTGGGTATACGACGCCAGAAGCGATGGCGTGCAGATCCCGTCGCGGCCTTGGGCGATCCCCCGGCCGCCGTCCGACGCGAATCCGAACTCTACCGGTCTGTTCACCGTGACCGTCGAGAAGTGAAACTCATGCCCCCGCACGCTCTCACCTTTTCGCAGCAGAAGCGTGTCGGTGGTCGCCCGCAGCGTCACATACCCGAGTGCCGCGAGGCGCGGCTGCATGGAGGTGACTAGGGGAAGGACGCCCGCCATGTCATACTCCCGGCCGACCCCGTCCACCAGCTGCCGCGCCAGGTACATCAACCCCCCGCACTCCGCATACATGGGGACGCCAGAAGCCGCCGCGTCCTTGATCGCGGCCCGCATCTGGGCGTTCTCCGACAGCGCGGCGGCGTGCACTTCTGGGAATCCTCCGCCCAGGTACAGGCCGTCCACCGCCGGCAGGCTGCGATCATGCATCGGGCTGAAGGAGACGAGACGGGCGCCGCGCGACTCCAGGAGGTCGAGCCCGTCCTGATAATAAAAAGAAAACGCTTCATCGTGGGCCACGCCGATGGTCACCGTCTGCAGTACCGGCATGGGTGGGAAACATGAGGGCCCCGGCACCACGAGTGGCGGCGCCTGACCTGCCGCCCGTATGAGGGCGTCGACATCGACGTGCGTCTCCACCGCGTCGGCAAGGGCGTCTACGGCGCTGCCGGATGTCTGTGCTGCGGCCGGCACGAGACCCAGGTGGCGCTCAGGCAGGCCAAGCCGGCCGTCCCAGGGCAGGACCCCGAGCAGCGGCACGCCCGCTGTCTGCAGTGCGTCACGCAGCCATTGCTCGTGCCGGGACCCTCCAACGCGATCGGCGATCACCCCCGCGATGATCACGTCCGGATCGAACCCGGCAAACCCCATCGCGGCTGCTGCGGCGCTGCGCACGGCGCCCGCCGCGTCGACCACCAGAATCACCGGGACCTGGAGCAGCTTACTGACCTCAGCAGTCGAGCCGGCGTCCGTCCGGCCGTCCACGCCGTCGTAGAGTCCCATCATGCCCTCGGCGACCGCGATGTCCGCGCCGTCTGCCGCGCGCGCGAACAGTTCGACGACAGTGGCATGAGGTAGCAGCCAGGTATCCAGGTTGCGCGAAATTCGCGAACGCGCGCCACCATCCGCCGCCAGGGTGTGCAGCCCGGGATCGAGAAAATCGGGACCGACCTTGAACGGTTGCACCGTCAGGCCCCGACGGCGCAGCGCGCGGAGCACCCCCAGCGTCACCGATGTCTTCCCGGCTCCGCTGTGCGTGCCCGCAACGATGAGTCGTGGAATGTGCATGGGGGGTCTTCGGATGGGGTTCGACGGGCCCGAGGCCGCACCCTTGACACTCCACAGACCGCGTGCTACGCTCTTCGTGTTTTTCGACCCCTGGAGCGGGATCAGACCCGTTTAGGTGGCTGACCAGAGAGGAGGTGAGGCCGACGATGAGTAGACTGACCCCGGCCCACCTGAGAGGAAAAGCTTCGTAGGGCGGTACGAATTGCCGTCCAGTAGGCGTCCTGGCTCGTGGGCCGGGGCGCTTTTCTTTTCCGGGCCTGACTGTCCGCAACGCGCGGCGGGTATGCTCAGAGTAGATCTCGCATGATGAGCATCATCAGCGTGCCGCGGCAACTACTCCCCATTCTGCTCGCCGCCGTCCTGCTCGTCCCGCAGGTGTCCGCGGCCAACTCTACGGCTGTCCATATCACTGACATCGCCTGGGAACCCGAGGGTCAGATCGGCAGGGTCCTCATTCAGCTGGATGGGCCGGTCGCATACCGTACCGAGGCCTCATCGAGTAGCATCGTGGTCGACCTGTGGCAGGCTCGCCACGCGCAGTGGCGGTTGCCAGCGGTCACGCATCCGTACGTCCGGTCGGTGCGAATCAACCAGCTGACCGACGACCTGGCCCGCGTGCGCATCGACCTGCTGCGTCCCGCGCGCTACAAGACCTTTCTCAGAGAGGATACGCACCAGCTGATCATCGTCGTCATCCCCCCGTGGATGGCCACATCTCCGCTGCCGACCAGCGTGGCGTATGACCGGCAGCGCGTCCGCACCGGCACCGGCGCGACCACCGCTCACGTCTTGCTGGTAAATCCGGCGGACCCAACGCTGGAGATCCGCCCCGCGCTGGCCGCCGACATGGTCTCGGGCTTCGAGACCACCAGCGTCATCGCCACACGCTATGAGGCCCTGGCGGGGGTGAACGGGGGGTACTTCGGCACGTCCTCCGGCATGCCGCTGGGCATGGTGGTCATCGACGGGCAGCTGATGACCACTCCGACCGACCGGCGCTCCGTGTTCGTCATCACACGCGATGGCAAGCCTGCGATCGTGCCGTTTGAATTCACCGGCCGAGTCGTCACGGTCGATCGCACCAGCCTGTGGGTATCCGGCGTAAACCATCCGCCGCATGCCGGAGGTCTGGCAGTGTACACGCGATTCTATGGCCCGCTCACTCCACTGTTGCAGATGGCGGCCGTCGTCCGTAACGACGTCGTCGAACATCTCACCACCGGCCGGATTCTGATCCCCCAGGACGGGTATGTGCTCGGCGTGGACGCCGGCGATACCGATCTGATCACGAAGTTCGTCAAGGTCGGCGCCCGTCTGTGGCTCCATCTGGACCTGTGGCCCGATCTCGAGATCACAAGCGCGGTCGGCGGGGGTCCCCGGCTGGTCAAAGATGGCCAGGTCTTTGTGCCCTTCGCCTGGGAGTGGTTCTCTCTACGGCACGTCCAGGAGCGCGCGCCGCGCACCGCCGTCGGGATTACCGCGGGCAACAAAGTGCTGCTGGTGACGGTGGACGGCCGGGGCGGCCGCCTGAATACCGGGATGACGCTCCGCGAGATGGCGGAGTTGATGGTGCAGCTCGGTGCGCGCGATGCGATGAACCTTGACGGCGGATCCTCGGCGACCATGGTGGTGGGCGGCCGTGTGGTGAACGATCCGTCGGATGGCTTCGAGCGCCCAATCGCCTCCGCGCTGCTGGTGGTCCACAGGGCTGATGCGGTGAACCTCGCCGGGCAGATGACCACGGCGCGCACGCGGCCCCTGAATCCTCCGGCGCGCAACTGGGACCTCGACGATCTGGACCCCGACCCGCAAAACACGCCGCGGTCCTACCCCTCGCAGTAGCCGCCGTTACCGGATCGTTGCACCCTGGTGGGTACTATGCACCTGCCCGTCGAACTTCCCATGACTGGACGTCCTGTCGGCCGGAGTCCCTGTCTCTGCCATGCGCAGCCCGCCGAAGCGATCAGCCAGAGAGTTCCTGGACACGCCGGGACAGGATCCGGTTGCGCTGGCGAGATTGCTCAATGACATTCGCCGCACCAACCGGTGGTTCGGCGGATATCCGCTGGTGCTGACATACCTGCGCCGCGTCGTGAGAGTCCTCTCGCACCGCCCGATCACCCTGCTCGATGTAGCCACGGCCGGCGCCGATGTCCCCCGCGCGATCGCGGCCTGGGCCCGCAGGCAACAGATCCCCCTGCGCATCGTTGCGCTGGATCTTAGCGAGGAGATCCTCGCCCAGGCGCGCCGGCGCACCGACGCGTATCCGGAGATCACCCTGCTGCACGGGAACGCGCTGGCACTCCCGTTTCCCGACCGCGCGGTGGATGTGGTGATTTGCGGGCTGGCGCTGCACCACTTTCCATATGACGAGGCCGTACGCGTCCTCCGGGAGATCGCCCGCGTGGCGCGACATGGGTTTATCGTCAACGACATCCTCCGCTCGTGGGGCGCATACCTGGGCGCGTGGCTGGACACGCGGCTGTTGAGTCGCAACCGCCTCGCGCGCCACGACGGCCCGCTGTCAGTGCTGCGCTCGTTCACCGTCGACGAGTTTCGCGCCATGGTGACCCAGGCTGGTCTGTCTGGCGTTGAGGTACGCAGGCATCCGATGTTTCGGGTCGCACTAATCCGCTGGCCCCCCACGCGGGATCCCCCACGCCGGCCCCGCCGGCTCGGGGCGGAGCGCGGGAACGCGGAATCCCCCACGCCGGCCCCGCCGGCTCGGGGCGGAGCGCGGGAACGCGAAACTGTATCTCCACGGACATGAGTTTCGACGCCGACGTCATCGTGGTGGGCGCCGGGCCGGCGGGGAGCACGGTCGCCATGCTTCTCGCCGCGAGCAGCGTGCGGGTGCGGATCGTCGACCGAGCCACGTTTCCGCGCGACAAACCATGCGGCGACTACTGCAACCCCGGTGCCGTCGGCCTCCTCCGCGACCTGGGGATGCTTCCGGCCGTGCTCGACGCGGGGGCCGCGGTGATTTCCGCGATGCGGGTGTATGCGCAGGATGGCAGCCGATTCGAGGCGCCGTTCCCGGTGGGGGATGGCCTGCTGCTCCCGCGGTTGCGCCTCGATGCGGCATTGCTGGGCCACGCCTCGCGCGCGGGCGCGGTGATCGAGGAAGGCGTCGCGGTGGAGTCGGTGCGCATCCACCCGGACGCTGTCGACGTGCAGATGGCCTCCGGCCGCCGGCTGCGGGCGCGACTGCTCATCGCTGCGGATGGGATGCACTCCACGATCGCCAGGCGGCTGGGGCGCCTGCGCGTGCCCGCGGCGGCGCGATACACGGTTGGTGCCTATTTCTCGAGCCTCAGCCACACCACGCCCGGAGGTGAACTGCATCTCGGCTCCGGTCTGTACGCGGGCGTCGCCCACTTCGGCGGTGGCGTCGCCAATGTCTGCATGGCCCTGCCCCGCCGGCTGTGGCGGCGGGCGGGCCCGCAGCCGACGTTTGAGGCTGCCCTGACATGCCTGCCGGCCCTGGCGGAGGCGATGGCCGGTGCTCGGCGGGAGAGCGCCTTCCGCTGCTGCGGGCCGGTCGGGTTCGCCGCCCGCGATCCTGTGGCCGACCGCGTGTTGCTGATCGGAGATGCGGGAGGGCAGATCGAACCGATGACGGGTCAGGGAATTTTTCTGGCCCTGCACTCCGCGTCGCTCGCGGCCGGTGTGGCTCTCGAAGCGGTCCGCACCGGCGATCTGTCGCGGCGGCGGCTCGCGACGTATGCGCAGCGCCGCCGGCTGGAAATCGCGGGGAAGCTCGCTGTCTCGCGCTGGCTGCAGCGCCTGGCCCTGCATCCAGGGATCACCCCGCTGCTGGTGGGGCGGCTCAGGGCGCATCCATCGCTGGCCGGAGATCTGCTCGGCGCCACCGGGGACGTCCTCCGGCCCGGCAGCGTCCTCTCGCCAGCGTACCTGGCGCGCCTGTTCACCTGACGCGATGCATCTCCGGCACGAGGCCCTGGTGGATGCCTCTCCTGAGACGGTCTATGCCCTGGCGGCGGATGTGGAACGGTGGCCGTCGCTGCACCGCGCCTACCGGTGGTGCCGCGTCCTGGCGCGGACGCCGGACGGGCTCGTCTTCGAGATGACCGGCCGCATCCGCGGCTGGCCGGCGCGGTGGACAGCGGTGCAGGAGCGCCAACCGGCCGCCAACCGGCTGGTCTTCCAACACATCAAGGGCATCACCACCGGTATGCGGGTGGCGTGGTCCCTCTCCCCGCAGCGCGGCGGCACCGCCGTGATCATCGAGCACGAGCTGATCATGCGGTGGCCGCTGGTGGGCCGTGCGATCTCGGACCTGATCGTCGGACCCGTCTTCATCGACTGGATCGCGCGCCAGACGCTCTCGGCCATTAAACAGGCGGCTGAAGGCGCGCAGGCAAGGATCGGATAGATTGGCACGCCCTAGAGGAGGAACCTCGATGCCACGCGTCGTGGTCACAGGGATCGGAGCGGTCACTCCAATCGGCACCGCGGCGGCGGGTCTGTATGCTGGAATGCGCCGGGCGCAATCGGCGGTGGCGCGGATCACGCGCTTTGACCCGTCACCATTTCGCTGCCAGGTGGCCGCCGAGGTTGGAGACTTTGACCCGCTCGCCTACATGGACGCGAAGCGGGTAAAGCGCCTGGACCGCTTCGCGCAATTCGCGGTGGCGGCCGCCCGCCAGGCAGTGGGCGATGCCGGCCTGCACCTGGAAGACGAGGACCGCGATCGCTGTGGATGTTTCATGGGAGGCGCGCTGGGGGGCGGCGCGTTTGCCGAGGAGCAACACGAGATCTTCCTGCGCGAAGGCATCAAAAAGGTACGACCAACGCTGGCCCTGGCGGTGTTCAGCGGGTCGGCGTCGTGCAACATCGCCATCGAGTTCGGGCTCACGGGACCCACGAGCGCCAACTCCGACAGCTGCAGCTCGGGGGCAATCGCCATCGGTGAAGCGTTCCGGTGGATCAAGGCGGAGGAGGCCGACCTGATGCTGGCCGGCGGCGTGGAGTGCCCGCTCTCGCCCCTCATCTTCGGGGCGTTCGATGTGATCCGGGCCATGTCGACCCGCAACGAGGAACCGGCGCGCGCCTGCCGGCCTTTCGACCGGGACCGCGACGGCTTTGTGATGGCCGAAGGGGCGGCGGTGCTGGTGCTGGAATCGCTGGACCACGCCATGAGGCGTGACGCCCCCATCTACGGGGAGATCCTGGGCTACGGCACCACCAACGACGCCTACCATATGACGGCCCCCCTGCCGTCTGGAGCCCAGGCGGCTCGAGCGATGCGCCTCGCCCTGCGTGAGGCGGATCGAACCGTCGAGCAGGTCGGCTACATCAACGCACACGCCAGCAGCACGCCGCTCAACGACACGGTGGAGACAAAGGCCATCAAGACCGTCTTCGGCGAACACGCCTACCGCGTGCCGGTCAGCGGGACCAAGGCCATGCACGGCCACGCGCTGGGCGCCACGGGGGCGATCGAAGCGGCGATCTCGCTGCTGGCATTGCGGCATGACTATCTCCCGCCGACGATCAACCTGGACGCGCCTGACCCGGAGTGCGATCTCGACTACATCCCGCACGAAGGCCGCGACGTGCACGTGGACACCATCCTGAGCAACTCGTTCGGGTTCGGTGGAATCAACGCGAGTCTGGTGCTGGGAAGATACAACCCGTGATTAGTGAGTCGTGATTAGTGATTCGGCCGATCCTTTCTTGATGACCGTGCGCATCTCGGAGCTTTGCGAATCACGAATCACGAATCACTAATCACCGCTCCCGATCGCGTAGCCGGGGAAGGAACCATATCGCCAGCAAGACGACGATCACCCCACCAAGGGAGACCGCGGGCCCGACGCCGATCACGTCCGCCGCGGCGCCCACCGGAAGGCTGCCCAGGGCAAATCCGCCGAACGTGACCATGCTGTAAAGGCCCATCAACCGCCCGCGGGCATGCGGCGGCGCGGCGAGTTGTATCAGCGTGTTGGCCGTGGACAGCGCCAGTGACTGCGCGGTGCCGATGAGCACGAGCAGCGCCAGCGCTACATGGAACGACGGCACGACGCCAAACGCCGCCACCAGGATTCCGAAGATGAGCGTGGCCGTCCCCAGCAGGACTCCCATTCCCCGCGCTTCCGAGACCCGTCCCACCAGCAGGACGGCCGCAAGCGTCCCGGCGCCGGGGGCGGCCTGCAGCAACCCCAGCGAGGTGGCGCCGACATGCAGCACCTCGCGGGCAAACGCCGGCATCATCCGGATGTAGGGCCGGCCGAAGAAACTAAGCACCAGGAGCGCCCCCAGAAACCGCCGCACCCGCCGGTCCGCGCGCAGCAGCTGAACGCTTTCGCGGAGATCGTCCGACAGCGGAGCGCGCGATGGGGCCTGCTGAGGCGGCACGGTCATGACCCACAGGGCGGCCACGACCGCAAGAAACGACGCCGCATTCAAGTAGAAGCACCCCGCCTCGCCGGCGGCGGCAATGATCACGCCGCCCAGCGACGGGCCAAAAATCCCAGACCCGTTGAAAGCCACGGAGTTGAGCGTGACAGCCGTCAGCACTTCGCGTTCCTCCACCAGCTGCGGCACCAAAGAATGCCGCGCCGGGACGTCAAACGATTGCACCAGCGAGTTGAGCGCACCCAGCACCAGCACCTGCCAGATCTGAATACGGCCTGTGGCCGTGAGCAGCCCCAGCACACCGGCGCTGATCAACAGAAAGAGGTTGGTGGCGAGCAGCACCCGGCGGCGGTCCATACGGTCGGCGGCGGTGCCGCCGACCAGCGCGAACATCAGCCGGGGCACCGCCTGAGCGAAGGCCAGGATCCCCAGGTAGAGGGGCGATTGGGTAAGCCGGTCGACGAGATACCCCAGCGCGACAAACTGCATCCAGGACCCGGTGTTCGAGATCACCAGCCCGATCCACAACAGCCGGAAGTCGCGATGCCGTAATGGAGCGAACGCCGGAACGCGGGGGGCAGGTAACACGGCCACCTGCGCGGTTAGGCCAGGAAGGATTGGATGATCAAGACGAACGCCAGCGTCGCCAGCAACACCACCAACGACAGCCCCAGCACCGCCACCACCGCCTGCGGCCATCCACGGATGAGCGCTGCCCCGAACAACACGCCCACCGTGACAAACAGGGTGCTCACCGCCGCCAGCGATCCCGACAGACGGGCCGGCACCCGCTCCGCGTCCCCCGTGGCCACAGGTTGTTCGGCCGGGCTCAGATAGTATGGAACGTCGGTCACCACCGTGACGCGGTGACCTTGACGCCGGCGGAAGTAGAGAGCGAGTTTCAGGAGCAGCGGCGTCTGCCCGTGCAGGAAGAAGTGCCACCACTTCGCCGGCACAAACTCCGGCAGCACCACCGTGATCTGCTGGTCGAATCCCGTCTCCCACTCCAGGCCGTCCAGGAACCGCAGCAGGGGACCGAGTACCGAGCGATACGGCGAACTCAGGATGCGCAGCGGCACCCCCATCCCCCAGCGTTCCCACTTCTCTTTGAGCGCCTGGGTCCTCCGCGGGTCGATCTCCACCGCCACGGCCACAACATCACCGCTCAGCGACTTCGCATAGCGCAGCGCGGGCAGCACCCCGCGGTGCAGATCCCCCACCGGGATCACCACTTTATGCCGGCGGATCGGGTCGGGGATCTTCGCGCCTTCCAGCGTGAGCTGGCTCCGCACCTCGTCATAGTGCCGGTGGATCTTATACATCATCCAGATGTTCACCGGAATCAGGACCAGGACAATCCAGGCACCGTGCAGGAACTTCGTGGCCACCACTACGACCAGGACGATCGCGGTGACCGTGGCGCCGATACCGTTGATCACCATGTGGCGGATCCAGCCAGGCTCCCGGTGCGTCCACCACCGCTTCACCATCCCGGCCTGCGACAGGGTAAACGACAGAAACACGCCCAGGGCGTAAAGCGGGATCAGCGCGTGGGTGCTGGCGCGAAAGAGGTAAACCAGGCCGCCACTCAGCAATGCCAGCACCACGATGCCGTTGGCAAACACGAGCCGGTCGCCGAGGTTGGCCAGCTGGCGGGGCAGAAACCCATCGCTGGCCAGGATCGAGGCCAACCGCGGGAAGTCGGCAAAGCTGGTGTTGGCGGCCAGGATTAAGATCAACGCGGTCGACGCCTGGACCAGGAAGTAGAAGGGTCCAGTGCCGAGGATCGTGCGCACGATCTGGGAGACGACGGTCTCCCGGTCGTTCGGCGCGATGCCGAGTTGATGCGCCAGGAACGTTAGGCCCACGAAGAGCGCAATGAGGATCCCCGCCATCCAGATCAGAGTGATGCCGGCGTTGCGGGCCTCCGGTGGACGGAAGGCCGGAATGCCGTTGCTGATCGCCTCCACTCCGGTCATGGCCGCCGAGCCGGAGGCGTAGGCGCGAAGGATCAGCCAGAGCGAGATGGGTGCCAGCGATGGCCCAGGGACGACCTGCGGGGAAAGAGGGGCCTGCCCGAGCGTACGCCACAGGCCCACGATCACGGTCAGTCCCACGGCGCCGATGAAGAGATACGTGGGAACCGCAAAGATCGTCGCCGACTCGCGGACCCCCCGCAGGTTGATCAGCGCGACGACCGCGATGGCCAGCACGGCCAGCGAGACCCGCATGTGGAACAACTCCGGCGCCGCCGACGTCACCGCCGCGATGCCGGCCGCGACGCTCACCGAAACGGTAAGGACGTAGTCAATCAACAGCGCCGCGGCCGCCGCCAGCCCGGGCCACATCCCCAGGTTGTCGTGCGCGACGATGTACGCGCCCCCGCCTGACGGATAGGCGTGAATCGTCTGATGGTAGGAAAATGCGACGATGGCCAGCACCGCGGAGATCGCGATCGCCACCGGCAGCGCCAGCGCAACGGCAGCCGTGCCGGCGGTGACCAGGACAATCAGGATCTCCTCTGTGGCGTAGGCGGTGCTGCTGAGGGCGTCAGACGAAAAGACCGCCAGACCCTTGAGTTTGGAGATGCGCTCGTGGATGAGCTGGCTGGTCGCGAGCGGTGGCCCGATGAGCGCGCGCTTCAGGCCGGTTCTGATCATGGCCGGAGATCAGGGAACACGGGAACGAAGGCCTAGTTCCTTCGTTTCCCTGCCGTCTCTTTCGGTGGTCTGGCGTCACGCGGGCGCACCGGCTCCTCGGTGATGGAGGTCCGGCGACTGATGGCCACGGCCACCGCGACCAGCAGCAGCGCGACGCCGACCACGGTCAGCCGCACGGCCACGGTGAGAGGCTGGATAACGACCGGGGCGATGAGGATCGCCACCAGGTTCATCACTTTGATGAGGGGGTTGAGCGCCGGCCCGGCGGTGTCCTTGAGGGGATCGCCCACGGTGTCGCCGATCACACCGGCCTTGTGTGCATCGGTGCCCTTGCCGCCCAGATAGCCGTCTTCAATCTTCTTTTTCGCGTTGTCCCATGCCCCGCCGGTGTTCGCCATGAACACCGCCAGGAGCTGCGCCGTCAGGATGGCCCCGGCCAGGTATGCGCCCAGCGCGCCCGCGCCCAGCCCAAAGCCCACGAGGACCGGGGCCGCGATCCCGATCAGCCCGGGGCCCAGCAGTTCCCGCTGCGCCGCCTTGGTGACGATATCGACGCAGCGTGAATAGTCGGGCCGAGCCTTCCCCTGGAGCAGGCCGGGAATTTCGCGGAACTGCCGCCGGACTTCCTCCACGACCAGGAATGCCGACCGTCCCACCGCCCGGATCAGGAACGCCGAGACAAGGAACGGGACCGCCCCACCGATCAGCAGGCCGATGAAAATGAGCGGCAGATTCACCTGGATGCCAACGCGCGACAGCATCTCTCCCGCCTGCTGCGCTCCTGCGCCGATGAGCTCCTGGATGTTCACGAAGAGCCTGGCCTCGTCGATAAACGAGCGGAAGAGGGCGATCGCGGCCACCACCGCTGTGGCGATAGCGAATCCTTTGGTCAACGCCTTGGTCGTGTTCCCGATCTGGTCGAGCCTCGCCACGATGCGTCCGGCCTGCGACTCGCCGTGCTCCACCCCGGACATCTCGAAGATGCCGTTGGCATTGTCCACGATGGGACCGAACGTATCTTCCGCGAGAATGAACCCGGTGGTCGTGAGCAGGCCCAGGCCGGCGAGCGCGATCCCGTACGCCGCCAGCGCCACGCTGCCGCCAAAGATCTGATACGAGGCGAAGAGTGTGACGGCGATGGCCAGAATGGACCACACCGTGCTCTCCAGCCCGCTGCCCAGTCCCGTCAGCAACAGGGTCGCGGGTCCGGTCTTCGCCGAGTACGCGATCTCGCTCACCGCCGCGCGGTCCGGGTGGGTGAACAGCTCTGTAAGCCTGCCGATCACGACTGCCAGGCCGATGCCGACGAGTGTGGCCAGCCCAAACCGCCACCCCAGATCACCGGTCACCGGGTCGCGCAGATACACGAGACTGACCAGCCCGAAGCCGACCGCCGAGATCCCCGCCGCGGTCCAGAACCCGATATTGATCGGCTGCATCGGATCGCCGATCGCCTCATCTTTGCCCCGCACGACCCAGGTGCCGACGAGTGAGGCAAAGACCCCGATGGCGCGGACCAGCAACGGGTAGATAATCAGTTTCAGCGCGAACGCGCCCGCCCCAGCCACCCCTCCGTAGTGGGCCACGAACTCCGGATCCAGCATCGCCGCCGCGCCCAGGATGATCGCCGCGACCAGCGTGACCTCATAGCTCTCGAACACGTCGGCCGCCATGCCGGCGCAGTCGCCCACGTTGTCTCCCACGTTGTCGGCGATCACGGCCGCATTCCGTGGGTCGTCCTCAGGAATGCCAACCTCCACTTTTCCGACGAGATCGGCGCCGACGTCTGCCGCTTTGGTGTAGATCCCGCCGCCCACGCGCATGAACGCCGCCACCAGGGAGCCCCCGAAGCCGAAGCCCACCAGCACCCGCATCGCGTTCTCTTTGAACGCCATGAAAATGATGGTGGCGCCCAGCAGCCCCAGGCCCACCGTGAACATCCCGGAGATCGTGCCCGCCTGGAACCCGGTCCGCAGCGCCTCCCGGTAACTGCGCCGCGCGGCATTCGCCACGCGCACGTTGCCGTGCACGGCGGACGTCATCCCGACGAAACCGGCGCCGTACGAGGCAAAGCACCCCAGCAGGAACGCGCCGGCGACGCCAACGGCGAGCACGGGATGCTGCGCGTAGATCGGAGCGTAGAGGAGATACAGCCCGGCGGTGACCACCACGATGAACGGCAGCATGGTGCGCAGCTGCCGCCGGAGGTAGGCCATCGCGCCTTCCTGAATCGCGGTGGCCACGCGGACCATGGAGTCGGGACCGGGGTCCCGACGCAACACCAGACGGCGCAAGTACAATCCGTACCCCAGCGCGATGACGCTGCTGAAGAGCACAATCCACAACAGGATGGTTTCCCGCGGGCCAAATTGCGGTAAGGAAATCGTTGCCTCGCTCATGAGTCCCCCCATCACCTGGTGCCGTTGCTGGGCCCGCAGCCGGGCCGGTGCAGTTTTTTCCCATTCTACCTACAAGCGGCTCGGGACGGCCACGTTGACGTTAAACCGGTTCATCGCCACCGGGAGCCCTTCGCGGAGCGCCGTGTCGATGGCCTCTGCTGCCCGGTCCAGGGCCACCTCCATCACGGCCCGTTCCTCCACCGTGAACGGGGTAAGCACGAAATCCGCAGGGTCCATCCCCGCCGGCGGCCGACCGATGCCCACCCGCAGGCGTGGGAACGCGTCACTCTCCAGAGCGTCGATGATGGAACGCAGCCCGTTATGCCCGCCATGGCTCCCTCCCGGGCGCAACCGCAACCGCCCCAGGGGGAGGTCCAGATCGTCGACGACGACCAGCAGATCCGCAAGCTTTGCGCGATGCCTGCGGCGGAGGTCCGCCACCGCGGTCCCACTCAGGTTCACGTATGTTTTCGGTTTCGCCAGCAGCACCCGCCGGCGCGCGACGGTTCCACTGCCAACGGTGGCCCACCCGTCCTCTTGGTTCACCGCGATGCCCAGGCGATGCGCCAGCCGGTCAATGACCTCCCACCCAACGTTGTGGCGGGTATTCCGGTACCGGCGGTCAGGGTTGCCAAGTCCGATGATGAGCTTCATAGGAACAGTCCGCAGTGAACAGTCAGCAGTCGGCAGTCACCAATCCGCCAGATGCATGTGGACTGCTGACTGCAGACTGCTGACTGTGAAACTGATGGCTAGGTACTCTTCTCTGCCTTGGAAGGTGATTCAGCTTTCGCCGCCTTGGCAGGTGCCTCAGCTTTCGCTTTCTCGGCCTTCTCAGGTGCGCCGGCCGGTTTCGCCTCGCCGGGCGCAGCCGTAGCCGCCGCGGCCGCAGGCGCCTCACCCGTGGCTGCCGCCGCTTCCGGTGCGGCGGCCGGCGCCGCCTCCTCCACGACCTTCGGGACCACAACGGAGACGACGACTTCCTCGGGCGCAGTGACGACCGTGACGTCGGATGGCACGACGAGATCGCGCACGTGGATTGAATCGCCGACCTCCAGCGCGCTGACGTCACAGGCGATATGCTGCGGGATCTGCATCGGAAGGCATTTGACCACGATTTCGCGCAGGTGCACCTCACCGACACCGCCTTCGGCGATCCCGGCGGCCTGTCCGGTGAAGGTGATGGGGACGTGGGCTTCGACCATACGGGTCAGGTCGATAGCGTAGAAATCCACATGCGTAATGTTGCGCAGGAAGATGTCCCGCTGCAGATCCTTGACCATCACGGTCCTGGATTCTTGATCGCCGTTGGCGAGCGCCAGATCGATGAGGACGTTCATGCCGGACGTTGTGTGCAGAGCGGCGCGCAACGCCTTGCTCTCCACGGCGACCGGCATCGGATCCCGCCCCCGCCCGTAGACGATTCCCGGGATCAACCCATCGCGCCGGAGCCGGCGGACGTGGTTCTTTCCCAGGCCGTCCCGCCGTTTCGCTTCCAGGGTGACGCGCTCCATGGCATGCCTCCAAACGAAAAAGCCGGCAATTCCCCGGCTGAAAGCCGAAGGCGATTATAGCACGAAACGACGGGACTGGGGACTAGGCACGGGCCGCCTCCTAGGTTGGAACCCCCTCCTCAACGTAGCGGATTAGTTCAACGTTGGCATTCGTTAGGAGCTCCAATGACAACGGGTCAGGATAATCGCCTTCGAAGACAATCCGCATGATGCCGACGTTGAGAAGAATCTTCGCACATGTCAGGCAGGGGAGATACGTGCAGTAGACTGTCCCGCCTACGACAGAAACACCATGATAGGCCGCCTGAATGACGCAGTTCATCTCGGCGTGAATGCACAGACACGTATCATGGCTGGTTCCTGAGGGTGCGTCTCCGGCACAGCGAGCGCATCCGCCCTCTCCGCAATTGACGACACCTCGAGGTGTGTCATTATACCCTGTCGTGAGGACCATGCGATCTTTGACAATCACAGCTCCGACTTTACGACGGCGGCACGTCGACCGAGTTGAGGCGAGGTGGGCCATTCGCATGAAATAGGCATCCCAACTTGGACGCGTCACCGGATAACCTCCCAACTGCGTCTACCTAGTCTCCTTGGTCTACCTGGAGACGGAGTTCATCCTCCAGTTTATTTCGTCCCAAAGAGTCTATCGCCCGCGTCGCCGAGGCCGGGCACGATATACCCGTGGTCGTTGAGGTGACTGTCCACGGCCGCCGTGTAGATCTCGACGTCCCGGTGGGCATCGTGCACCTTCTTGATCCCCTCGGGGGCGGAGATGATCGCCATGACCTTGATGGTCCGGCAGCCCCGCTGCTTGAGCGCGTCGATGCAGGCGACGATGGATCCTCCGGTGGCCAGCATCGGGTCCACGATCATCGCCTCCCGCTCCGCAATATCGACCGGAAACTTGGCGTAGTAGGTGACCGGCTCGAGACTCTCCGGATCCCGGTAGATGCCCACGTGCCCGATGCGGGCCGTCGGGATCAAGCGGGAGACCCCGACCTCCATCGCCAATCCCGCCCGCAGAATCGGGATCACCGCGATCTCCTGTCCGGCGATGCTGCGGCCCTTCATCGTCGCCAGCGGCGTTTCCACCTCCACCTCGCGCGTGGGATGCGCGCGGGTCACTTCGAACGCCATGAGCATCGCCAGCTCTTCCACCAGTTCCCGGAACTCCTTGTGGCCGGTGCGTTTGTCCCGCAGGATCGTCAGTTTGTGCAAGATCAACGGGTGATCAAAGACGTACACTTTTCCGGTCGTCACCGGCGCACCCTCCCTGTCACGGACTTTGCCGGGAATGCGGGAACGGGGAAACTCCCACGCCGGCTTTGCCGGCTCGGGGCGGAGCGCGGGAACACACACATCAGGGTTTTCTCCGGGCTTTTCGCGTTCCCACGATCCCGCGCTCCCGCGTTGCCGAAATTTTCCCTTCGACCGCGGCGAGCTTCTTAATCCTGCGTTCGTGCCGGCCTCCATCAAACGGTGTCTCCAGCCACACCCGCACCGTATCCCTGGCCACATCACTCCCCACGACGCGCTGGCCGAGCGCCAGCATGTTGGCGTTGTTGTGGGCGCGGGCCAGCCTGGCCGTGGTCACGTCGTGGCACAGGGCGCAGCGGATTCCGGGCACCTTGTTGGCCACCATCGCCTCGCCATTGCCGGATCCGCCAAGCACGATGCCCCGCTCGCACTCTCCCCGGCTCACGGCCTCGGCCGCCGGGGCGACAAAATCTGGATAATCCACCGGGTCGTCCGAGTGCGTCCCGAAATCCCGCACCTCGTGGCCGAGTTCGCGGAGGAGGAGCTTGATGTCTTCTTTCAGCCGGTAGCCGGCGTGATCACTGGCGATGGCGATCTTCATACGCCGTCACACCCCCAGGTCACGCGCGGGAATCGCCCCTTCCCGCACGAGCCGGGGAACATCCGTCGTCATGTCGACCACCGTGGACTCCCGACCCAGTGGAGCGCGCCCACCGTCCAGCACCAGGTCGACGCGATCGCCGAGATCGTAGACGGCCTGCTGTGCGGTGGCCGGCGGCGGCATGCCATGAGAGTTTGCGCTCGTCCCCACAATGGGCATCGCGATGGCCCGGATCAGGGCACGCGGCAACGGGTGTCCAGGCACGCGCAGGGCCACGGTGTCCCCGCCCCCGCTCACCGTCCGAGGCACCCGGTCGGACCGCCGAAAAATCAGGGTCAGCGCCCCCGGCCAGAAGCGGGCGATCAACCTGCGGGCCGCCGGGCCGACCCCGCGGGCGTAGTCATCCAGCTGGGCCGCATCGGCCAGCAGCACCGGTACCGCCTCTGTCGGCGGCCGACGTTTGATGGCAAAGATGCGCTGCACGGCCCCTTCGTCGTCGATGCGGCACCCCAACCCGTAGACCGTGTCGGTCGGATAGACGACGACCCGGCCTTGCCGCAGGGCCTCAATCGCCCGGCGCGGCGCCTGGCCGTCCTCGCCAGACACACGGAGAATTGAGACCTGACCGAGATCGAACGGGCGAAGATTCGAGAAGGTCAGCGCATAATAGGACATCGCCTACTATTTCCGCTCGCCTCCTCGCCCTCCTCTGCAACGTCACGAGGACGCTGCGCGTTCCCCGACGACGACGCGCGGCGTGCCGCCGTAGTCCGCCACGACCCGGATGCGCGCGTACCTGCCGTCGTCCCGCATAGCCCCGGACACCGCGTCGGCTTGTCCCGCGCCAACTTCCATGGCGAGCCATCCGGATCGGCGCAGCCAGCCTGGCGCGTCTGCGATCAGCCTGCGGTGCGCGGCGAGTCCGTCCCCGTCTATGAAGACGGCAACAGCCGGCTCAAAGTCGCGAATCTCGCGCGGCAGCGCTCCGCGCTGCGCCAGGGGGACGTAGGGTGGGTTGCTGACGATGGCATCGATGCACCCTGCGAGCTGGGATGGCAGCGGGGTGAGCAGATCGCCGGGCAGAAACTCGACCTGGCCGTTCACGCCATGCCGCGCCGCGTTGATGCGGGCCACTTCCAGCGCCTCGGGTGAGACGTCGATCGCGTAGACCTTCGCCTGGGAGCATCGGTGGGCCAGGGCAATCGCAATACAGCCGCTGCCGGTGCCGACGTCGACGATCTGGATCTTGGATCCTGGATCCTGGATCTCAGATCCCCCTTCGCGTTCCCCCGCTCCGCCCCGAGCCCGCGGAGCGGGCGTGGGGGTTCCTGCGTTCCCGTGTTCCCGCTTCTTCAGCTCCTCAAGGACGATCTCCACGAGCACCTCCGTCTCCGGCCTGGGGATCATCACCCGCTCGTCGACGGCGAAGGTCAGCCCCATGAACTCACGCTGCCCCACGATATACGGAACAGGGCGACCCGTGGCGCGCTCGCCCAGAACACGCTGAAACCAGCTCCATGCGTCCTCGGAGATTGGGCGGTCCCATCGCGCGTAAAATGCCGCGCGGTCCAGCTGCAGGACGTGCCGGAGGAGTACCTCCGCCTCGATCGGCGCCTCTGCGCTCCCCGAGGCGGCCAGATGCTCGCGGCCCATCAGATACGCATCGCGGATCGAAAGTAGCTGGTTCAAAATGCGTCTACCAAGTCTACTTAGTCTACTTAGTCTTCTTAGTCTACAAGCCCACATCTAGCATTGGACTGAAGACGTCGTGAGACCAAGGAGACTAAGGAGACCAAGTAGACTAAGTAGACGTCGTAAACGCAGTAGACGCCCTTAAGAGTGTTAGGATGCCGAAGCGGTTAGTGCGGCAAGTTCCGCCGCGGCCAGCGCCTCGGTCAGCTCATCCAGGTCGCCGTCCAACACCGTATCCAGGCGGTGGAGGGACAGGCCGATGCGGTGGTCGGTGACGCGGCTCTGGGGAAAGTTGTAGGTGCGAATCTTCTCGCTGCGCTCACCGGTCCCCACCTGCAGGCGGCGCTGCTGGGCGATGGCCTGCTGCTGGCGATGGATCTCTTGCTCCAGGAGTTTGGCCCGCAGGATGCGCATTGCTTTCTCACGGTTCTGATGCTGCGACCGCTCATCCTGGCAGGCCACCACGAGGCCGGTGGGGAGGTGGTGGATCCGCACAGCGGTTTCCACCTTGTTCACGTTTTGCCCCCCGGCCCCGCCGGCCCGGTATGTTTCGATCTCGATCTCGTCTGGCCGGATCTGCACGTCCACCTCTTCGGCTTCGGGCAACACCGCCACCGTCGCGGTCGAGGTATGAATCCTGCCTGACGACTCTGTGGCGGGCACACGCTGCACCCGGTGAACGCCGCTCTCATACTTCAAGCGGCGATACACCCCCCGGCCCTGGATGCTGAAGATGATTTCTTTGAATCCGCCTAATGCCGAGGGGTTGCTCTGCAGCACCTCCACCTTCCAGCGGTTGCGTTCCGCGTAGCGCGAGTACATCCGGAAGAGATCGCCCGCGAAGAGACCGGCCTCCTCCCCCCCGGCCCCGGCGCGGATTTCCATGATGATGTTGCGGTCGGCCAGCGGATCTTTCGGGGTCAGGAGGTCCCGCAGCTTTGCTTCCAGCGCGTGCTGCCTGGCTCGCAGCCGTGCCTCTTCGGCACGGGCGAACTCGCGCAGTTCTGGATCCTGCTCGTCTCGCGCCATGCTGGCCGCCTCGTCGGCTTCCTTTGAGACCCGCTGGAACTCGCGGAAGGCCGTGACTGTCTCTTCCAGCGCCGACTGCTCGCGCGCGGTCTTCTGGAACCGCTCCTGATCCTGGAGTATGCGCGGGTCGGCCATGGCGTGCAGCAGCTCGTCGTACCGGGCTGCCAGCGCCTGGAGTTTGTCCAGCATGGCATTGCGGTCAACGCTCATCACCCACTCATTATAAACGAGGGACTGGCGCCCTCCCGTTCGACCACCTCGCGCAGCGCACGGGTGGCCACTTCGACCTGCCGGTCGTCCGGTTCGCGCGTGGTCAACCGCTGCAACCACAGCCCTAGCAGCATCACCGGACGCAGCCAGCGGTGCCGGCCCCCCGCGCGGATGACCTCGTAACTGATCCCGGCGACCAGGGGGATGGCCCCCACGCGCAACGCGATCCGCCACAGCAGCGGTGGGCGTCCCAGAAACGAGAACACGATCACGGCAACGATCATGACTATCAGCACGAAACTGGTCCCACAGCGGAGGTGAAACCGGCTGAACGTCTGCACGGCACCGGGCTCCAGCGGGGCATCGTGTTCATACGCATTGACTGCCTTGTGTTCGGCGCCATGGTACGCGAAGACACGGGCCATCTCGGCAGAGCGGCCGACCGCGGCCAGATAGCCCACCAGCGTCGCGACCCGCAAGGCCCCCTCGGCGAGGTTAAGGGCGTAGACGTTTCCGAGGAAGCGGTCCACCAGCCGGATCAGGGCCGCGGGCAGAACGAAAAATAGCCCGACCGCCACCACCAGCCCCCCCGCGACTGCTGCCCCGACCTGACCGGCCGTCAGCGGCCGGTCCGCACCCGCGGCGACGCCTGCCGACCACAACAGCGACCGGACGCCGATGGTCAAGGTGTCGTAGAGGGCGATGACCCCGCGAAGAACCGGCAGCCGCAGCCAGCGGCGGCGAACGAGCGGTGAGGGGCGTGCTTCGGTGAACACCGCAATCGCCCCGTCGGGGGCCCGCACCGCGGTCGATGTCCATCGCGGTGAACGCATCATCACGCCCTCGATCACTGCTTGACCGCCGATTACCAGTCGAGAGTTCGCATTGGCCATGACGGTTTGGCGCTGAACCTACACGATTTACACAATCTACACGATCCACACAATCTAAACCTACCCTCTCTTGTCGTTGGATTGTGTAGGTTGTGTAGGTTGTGTAGATTGTGGTTTCCCCGGCACGACGTGGTGTTCCCGACACCGCGCTTCATACACTTCACGCGCGCCGACCAGGATGATTGGATCGCTGTAATGCGCCGGCTCCCCGTTGACCAGCCGCTGGGTGCGGCTCGCCGGCGCGCCGCACACCATGCAGATAGCCTGCAGCTTGTCCACGGACTCGGCAAGCGCCAGCAGGCGAGGCATCGGTCCGAATGGCTCGCCGCGGAAATCCATGTCCAGGCCGGCGGCGACCATCCGGACGCCGCGATCCGCAAGCTCCTGGACAATCTCTGGGAGCCGGTCGTCAAGAAACTGCGCTTCATCTACGGCCACCACGGTCACGCCTTCACCCAGTTGCTCGAGGATCTCCGCGCTGCGGTGCAGCGGAATGGCGTCCAGCCGCGACCCATCGTGGGAGGCCACCAGATGGCGGCTGTACCGGTCGTCGAGGGCGGGCTTGAACACCTGCACGCGCTGCCGGGCGATTTGCGCCCGCCGCACCCGGCGGATGAGCTCCTCGCTCTTCCCGCTGAACATGCTGCCGCAGATGACCTCGATGCGGCCACGGCCCCTGGTACTGTCCACCCGTGTACCCCCTTTAAGGAAAAAGGAAGAGGGGGAAACAGCACTTCCCCTCTTCCCTTTTCCTTCTTCCTTTTCGCTTTTCGGCTAGACTTTGAGCCCGTACTTCTTGGCGAACTTCTGAACGCGACCTTCGGCATCGATGAACTTCCGCTGCCCCGTGAAGAATGGATGGCAACGGGAACAGATCTCGACGCGGATGTCCTTCTTCGTGGACCCGGTCACAAAGGTGGTGCCGCAGGAGCCACAGATGACGGTGGCCTGGTAGTACTGGGGATGGATGCCCTTTTTCATCAGATGCAACCTCTTCCACACAGGATAACGGAATCGCGGAAACACGGAATCGGGGAATCGCGACGAAAACCCTTGGCGATTGTACCACACTCGTTCAGATTAGGGAACGGCAGCGCATCCATCACCGCGGACAAGGGACTTCGACCGTCCCCGTTTCCGCGTTTCCCGTTTCCGCGCTTCCGTTAACTAGAGGTATTTCAGCGGATTCAGCGGCCGGCCGTTGACGCGGATCTCAAAATGCAGGTGCGGACCGGTGGCGATGCCCGTGGAGCCTACCAGCGCGATCGGTTGCCCGGCGCGGACCATCTCCCCGGCACGCACCAGCAGTTTGGACGCATGCCCATAGACGGTGCTGACGCCATCGCCGTGATCGATGATCACCGCCCGGCCGTACCCCTGGTACCACCCCGAGAAGGTGACCCGCCCCGCCCTGGCGGCATAGATCTGCGTGCCATACGGGGCGGCGATATCAATCCCGTTGTGGTGGTGCTGCCATCGCCACCCAAATCGGGATGACAGCGCTCCCCGGGCCGGCCAGACGAAACTCTGGGCGATGCTAACGACCGAACCTCTGGTCGGCGAGGTGATCCGGCGGGGAATATCGATGGCGCCCCCGGGGATGACCAACCGCTGCCCCGGTTGAACCAGGTCTCCGCTGCGAAGTTCGTTGGCTTCGACGATGGCGTCCACGGAGAGTCCGTGCGTCTGTGCGATTTCCCACAGCGTTTCGCCCTGGCCGACGACCACCGTGAATGGCCGGGACGTCTGCCGTGGTAAGGGAGGAGCCGCGCGGGTCGCCGCTGGCGCCGGCGGAATCAGCCGGCCGGGGATCACCAGGCGCTGGCCTACCTGGATCAGATCATCGTTGCCGATGCCGTTCGCTGCAACCAGCCCTTCGACCGTCAGATCGTAGGACTGAGCAATCTGCCAGAGGGTTTGGCCTTCCTGCACGACAATCGAGGCTTCAGCAGATACGGCGCTGGCAGCCGGAGTCGTGAGCGATGCCGATGAGCCGCGTACCGTCGGGCGCGGCGCGGCACGGACTGCGGGGGGCCGGGAATCCCCAGCCACCGGCAGCGGCGGCGTCAAGGAGATCGCCGGGATGGTGGCAGATGACCACAGAGTCCGCACCGCGCGACTCTGGGCCGCTGCCACGGTGAGAAATGGAACCGTGTCGGAGGGAGACCACCCCAACGGGGTGTCGGAAGAGTCGAATGCCGGAATAACCAGGAAGCCAACAACCAGCAGTCCGCCCCAATATCGCCGTGCCGTCTGTCGCATTCGTCCACCTGTCTCCGGTAACGAGCCGAGGAAACGTGGGAGGGCCGGACGCATGAGTATGCCGGAAAAATTCGCCCTCCGTATTCGCCTCGGGGTATCGAATTCCTGCCCGTGGTCGCGGGCATTTAGACAGGTGGGGGCAGACAGGAGCGGCGGGAGGACCCGGACGCGCAGGATCTCGCGCGTGCTCGCTCAGGCTCGCCCGTGCGCGCTCTCTGACCGCGCGCGGCGGTGGCGAACACCCGCTCGACCGCAGAGGCGCGACGCCGACGGCGCCTACTGCGCGTCTTCTTCGGCGCTCTTCACGATGGACTTCAGGAAGGCCTGGTTGTTCGCGGTTTTGCGCAGGCGGTCCAGGATGAGTTCCGTCATGGCAACCGTGTCCAGCTGCTCCAAGCTCTTGCGCAGCACCCAGACTTTCCGCAGCTCGTCTTCGGTGAGGAGCAGCTCCTCGCGGCGGGTCCCGCTCATCTTAATGTCGATCGCCGGGAAGGTGCGCCGCTCCTGGAGCTTGCGGTTGAGATGCATCTCCATGTTGCCGGTTCCCTTGAACTCCTCGTAGATCACATCGTCCATGCGGCTACCCGTATCGATCAGCGCGGTGGCCACGATGGTGAGACTGCCGCCTTCCTCAATCTTGCGCGCCGCGCCGAAGAAGCGCTTCGGCCGGTGCAGCGCCGCGGGGTCGAGACCACCCGACAGCGTGCGCCCGGACGGCGGGATGACCAGGTTGTTGGCGCGGGAGAAGCGGGTGAGGCTGTCCAGGAGGATGACCACGTCGCGGCCACCCTCCACCAGGCGTTTGGCGCGCTCCAATACAAGGTCCGCCACCTGGATATGCTCCTCCGGCGGGCGGTCGAAGGTGGACGCCACCACCTCCGCCTCGACCGACCGGCGCATGTCGGTGACTTCTTCAGGGCGTTCGTCCAGCAACAACACCATCAGGTAGATCTCCGGGTCGTTGGAGACCACCGCCTGGCCGATCTTCTTCAGCAGCGTCGTCTTACCGGCCTTGGGCGGCGAGACAATCATCGCCCGCTGGCCTTTGCCGATTGGGGCGAACAAATCCAGCATCCGCGTGGTGATATCGCCGTTGCTCTCCAACTTGATGCGCTCGTGCGGGAAGACCGGCGTCAGCCGCTCGAAATCCGGGCGGGAGCGCGCCTGCTCGGGATCCAGGCCGTTGACGGCCTCCACCCGCAGCAACGCGTAGTACTTCTCGTTGTCCTTGGGGGGCCGGACCTGGCCCAGCACCTCATCGCCGACCCGCAGTCCGAACCGTTTGATCTGCGAGGGCGAGACGTAAATATCTTCAGAACCCGGGAGGTAGCCCTCATGTCGCAGGAAGCCGTACCCCTCCGGCATGATCTCAAGAATGCCCGAGCGGAGCATCAGCCCGGATTGTTCAGTTTGCGCCTGCAAAATTCGCATGATCAACTCCTGTTTGCGGTACCGCCTGTAATTCGGGATGTTGAGCTCCTTGGCCATATCCTGGAGCTCATTGATCGTCTTGGGCTCTAACTCAGCGATTGCCGTCACTGCCCATGCACCTCCGCGTGCGTGTATACCACCGCCCGCTCACGGGTAGACGGTCGACCCCGTGGGCGGGAGCCATCATCTGGACAGGAGCCGCGTGATCTCAGACTGTGGTCTTCCGCCGTTCTAGCTCACTCTGCAGTTTCCGCCAGTCGGCGAGGAACCGCTCCTGCCCCAGATCAGTGAGCGGATGCTTAAAGAGCTGCTCAACCACCTTGAACGGGATCGTCGCGATATGCGCGCCGGCCAGGGCGGCCTGGGTCACATGCAGCGGATGGCGGAGGCTGCTGGCCAGCACCTGTGTGGCAAACCCGTATGTCTTGAAGATCTGCACGGCGTCGCGGACGACCTGCATCCCATCCTGCCCAATGTCGTCCAAGCGTCCCAGAAAGGGACTGACGAAGTATGCGCCCACCTTGGCGGCCAGCAACGCTTGATTGACTGAGAACGTCAGCGTGACGTTGATGCGGATGCCTTCGCGCACCAGCGCGGCTCCGGCCATGATGCCGTCCTGGGTGGCCGGCACCTTCACCACCACGTTGGGCGCCCAGGTGGTGTACTCTTTGCCCTGCCGGATCATGTCGTCGGGCTTGTCGCTGGTGGTCTCCACGGAGATGGGACCGCTGGTGATGGATGCAATCTCGCGCACCACCGTGCGGTAGTCCATGCCTTCGCGGCTCACCAGGCTGGGGTTGGTGGTCACGCCGTCCAGGATCCCCCAGCGGTGCACCGTGCGAATTTCCTCCAGGTTCGCCGTGTCAAGGAAGAATTTCATTGCCGTCTCCCCCTCGAGGTCACTTTCCCGTGGCTTCAATGTAAGCGACGTCGCCCACGTCGCCGACTTTCAAGAACAAGAGCGCATCGCCGGGCTGCAGATCCTTCAGGTCCGCGACGGTGTTATTGCGATACACCGCATTCGCTCGAGCCACGCGGAATGTGCGCTGAGCTTTGTTCAACTCTTCGACCACCATCAGGGTCGGCGTGCCCACGCGAATGTCCTTCAGCATCCCCTTGGAGAAGTCGTAACGCCCCAGCGAGTCCATCACCTTGTCCAGCGCCCAGGCGACGTCCGCCCGCGTCGCCGCCTGCGCGGGCCGGAAGCTGCGGTCAGGCAGGACGGGGAGCAGCCCCTTCTCGATGGCCACCCCCACCGTGCCGCGCAGCGCTGCCGGAATCTCCGCCGCGTCGGATACCGCCGGCGGTCGCGAAGGTACCTCGCCCAGTCCCATCGCCCTGACCATCACCGCCGCCAGGTCTATGCGGGTGAGATCTGCCTTTGGCCGGAAGGTGTTGTCGGAATAGGCGGGCAGGACGCCTCGGTACAGCGCCAGCGTCAGCGTGGTGGGATCTTGCTTTGTGGTCTGCGTGGCGATCAACTCATAGCGACCGGGCAGGACAGGCTCGTCGTTCTGGTCCAGTTGCCTCCACTGCGTGACATAGTCGAACGATTTTCCCGCCGCCAGCGTGAGCGGCTCTTTCATGGGCAGGAAGGCCCGCCCCAGCGACCACTGCGCCACGTCGATTCCGTCCGCGTTTCTGATCACAAAGTCGAAGAACTGAGAGTTGGCAAATTCAAACTTGACATCCGCGGTTCCGGCGTTGCTGATGGTGAAATGGAGTTCCAGGTTATCCGTCGGTGCATAGACCGGTTTGTCCGTGGTCAGCACATACACCACCGCGCCCTTGCGCACCTCGGCCCGGAGCGGCGACACCGAACCAAGATTCGTGATCACGGCCACGGCCGGTTGCATCTCCTTGGGGATATCGGCGACATCCTTGAACGCCGGGAGGGGCACCCCCTGGCCCGCAACGCCGAGCACCCGGGTCAGCAAGACGGCAAATTCCCCGCGGGGTACCGTGCCGGCGGGATTGAACTTGTCGGTGCTGAGCTTGAAGATTCCCTTGGCCGCCAGGCGTTCAATAGCCCGCTGCGCCGGCACCCCCGCAATATCGGTGAAGATAGCGCCCCAGGCTGGGATGACGGCGATAGCCGCCAATGCGAGGGTCCCCCATCCACACAAGCGTAGGGTGCGGTTTGTTCGTGTCGTCATCGATCTCCCCTATAGCTCATCCGCTGTTGGGAATAACAGGTGGCTGACCAGTGCCGTACCAACTTGATTGGGCTCGCCTTCTGTTCTCAGTCCCTTTGGGATCTTCGGAGGATTGGCCTAGCTATCAAGTTGGTACGGCACCAGGTAACCGCCGGCTGATGGGTCCAGGGTACGTGCGTGGCGTCGCAAACCGTGCGAGCGAGCCGGGCGGGTCGGAATTTCCAGCCTACACGCCGTCGGGGATTCCCACTGCTCCGAGGCTCTCGGGGGGTTTCTCTATCCTGCGAGAAATCCCTGCCGGTGCCCTTGCCTGCCATCTCCATTATACCTCATCCTCATCCTCCTCAGGCTCCCCCGGGCCTACATCCGCTCGGGGACGCCGATGCCCAGCAGGCCTAGCCCGGTCCGCATCACGGTGGCCACCCCGGCTACCAGTTGGACGCGGCTGCGGCGCAACGCAGCAGAATCGGCCTGCAGGACGGGCACATCGTGATAGAATCCGTGAAACGCCTGCGCCAGCGCAAACAGATAGTTGGCCACCACGTGGGGGTAGTACCCCTGCAGCGCCTCCGCGACAACCTCGGGGAAGTTGCCCAGGGCCAGGACAAGCGCCCACTCCGCGGGAGTCCCGGTGGCCACAGGGTCGAACGGGCCCTCCGCCGCGCGGTCACCGCCCTTGCGCAGAATACCGCGGGCGCGCACGTAGGTGTACTGCAGGTAGGGTGCACTGTCTCCGTCCAGGGCAAGCATCCGATCCCAATCGAAGACGATATTCTTCACGCGGTTCTGCGAGAGGTCCGCGTACTTGATCGCGCCGATGCCGACGATCCGTGCCACCTCATCTTTTTCAGGCTCGGACAATTCAGGATTCTTCTCTTCCACCAGCCGGCGGGCTCGCGCCATCGCTTCGTCCAGGACATCCTCCAGGAAGACCACCCGGCCGCGGCGGGTGCTCATGCGGCCCTCCGGGAGCTGGATGAGTCCGAAATCCACGTGCACGTAGTCCACGTCGCCAAACCCGAGCTTACGCAGGGTGGCAAACAACTGCTGGAAGTGTAGCCGCTGGTCGGCGCCGACCACGTAGAGGATCTTGGAGGGATGGAACGTCCGCAGCCGGTAGATCGCCGTGGCCAGATCGCGGGTGTGGTAGAGGGTGGCCCCGTCACTCCGGCGCAGGATCAGCGGCGTCTTGATCCCCACGTCATCCAGCCGGACAATCAGCGCGCCCTGATCCTCCACGGCAATACCCCGACGCACCGCGGTCTCGATCACCTCGCCCATCTTGTCCTCGTAAAAACTCTCGCCCAGCGTGTGGTCGAATCGCACCTCGAGCAGGTCGTAGATCTTCTGAAACGCAGCCAGGCTGTGACGGACAAACTCGTGCCACAGCGCTCTGGCGTCCGGGTCGCCCTGCTCCAGGCGCAAATGCCACTGCCGGGCCTGGTCGCGCAGCGACGGATCGCGGCGGGCTTCCGCGTCGAACTTCACATAGAGGCGGAGCAGTTCCCCGATGGGGTCCTGTGCGTAGGCCTCGCGATCCAGCCAGGCGTGATACGCGTACAAGAGCGTGCCGAACTGCGTGCCCCAGTCGCCCAGATGATTGTCCCCGATCGGCTGGTAGCCGGCAAACTTGTGCAGCTCGTACAGCGCCGCGCCGATGATCGTGGACCGCAGGTGTCCCACCGACATCTGCCGGGCCACATTGGGCGCCGAGAAGTCGATCACCACCGTGCGGCCCCCGCCGGCATCGAGCGCGCCGTAGCGATCGCCCATCCGGTGCACGTCCCCCATCACCCCGGCGGCAAACGCTCCGCGCGCAAAGGTGAGGTTGAGGTAACCGCCGCTGGCCTGTGCCGACTCGAGCAGCGGACCCAGCGTCACCGTCCGCGCCAGCCTGGCGGCGATCTCCTGGGGAGAGGCATGCAGCGCCGCCGCCAGCGGGAAGCATGGAATGGCGAGATCGGCGGGGACGCCGGCGGGTGGAGTCGCGAGTGAGAGGCCGACGTCGGCGCCGGCGATCCGGCGTACCGCCTCCAGCGCCGCGCGCTTGGCGGCCTCGTATGTGTAGACCATGCCAGCATTATACGCGGGGGCGCGAACTGCCGGGAACGCGGGAACGGGGGAACGCGGGAACGCGAGAACAACCCCGCACGAAAGGATTGGGTCGCGTTCCCGTGTTCCCGCGATCCCGTGTTCCCGTCTGTTTGAGGCAGTTCAAGCAGGAACGAGTTTGCCCAGGACCACGGGATGGGTCGCGCCGGTCGCGGACGGCACGTTGGAGGGGTTGCCGGCCACCGTTTCGTTGGCGAGGATGGCGAACGCCACCGCCTCTTTGGCCCGGCTCGCGATCCCCCATTCGTCCGTCGTACGCACCTGTGCCGGCCGGAGCGCCTGCGCCAGCCATTCTCGCAAGACGGGGTTGTGACTGCCTCCTCCGCCAAGCATGACGTCGTCGACGCCCCCGCGGGGCACCAGGAACGCGCGGTACGCGCGTGCGATCGATTCAACGGTCAGCCGTGTGGCGGTGGCCACGACATCGGCGTCCGACAAACCGCGCTGCCGGGCGGTGGCCAGCAGTGCGGTGGCATACCCCTGACCAAACTTCTCGCGCCCGGTGGTCTTGGGCGGCGGTGATGAGAAGTATGGATCCGCCAGCAGCGTCTCCACGAGCGCCGCATCCGGCCTGCCGGCAGCGGCCAGCACGCCGTCATGATCAAACTCCAGTGTTCCACCACTGATCAGTTCCACCACGCCGTTGATCACCATATTGCCTGGACCGGTGTCAAAGGCCAGGACCGTGTCGATCCCGCCGCCGCGGGGGAGGTAGGTCACGTTGCCGATACCTCCGAGGTTCTGCACGGCGCGTGCCCGCTGCTCGTCACGGAACAACAAATAGTCGGCGTACGTCACCAGAGGCGCTCCCTGCCCGCCTGCGGCCATGTCCCGGACGCGAAAGTCACTCACCACCGGTATCCCGAGGCGCTCCGCGATCACGGCCGCCTCTCCGATCTGCAGCGTCGACCCCCTGCCATCGGCGTGTGGAGGAATGTGATACACAGTCTGGCCGGGCGACGCGATCAGGTGTACCTGGTCCGACCGCAGGTGCGCCGCGGCAATGGCCGCCGCCGCCGCCTGCGCGAAGAGCGTGCCTAGGCGGAAGTTGAACGCACAGATCCGCTCCACGGTTCCCGTGGACGTGGAGAACAGCGCGAACAGCTCCTGGCGGTCCTGCGCGGGATAGGGAACGGCGACACAGGCGATGATCTCGGCGCGGGTCCGCACGCCGGATCCACGCACGCGGACCACCGCGGCGTCGATCCCGTCCGCCGACGTTCCGGACATCAGCCCCACAATAATCTTGGGATCCGCGGCCCTCAAGGCGGCCCAGTCGGTCACGACCGAGTCTCCGGACCGCCCGCCGCGGCGCGCTGCAGCGCGCCGCGGACCCCCCCATCGGCCGCCTGGAGCAGCGCGTGGGCACGCTCGCGGCCCACGCCGGCCCGGGCCATGACGATAGCGGTTTTCACCTCTCCACCGGCCCGGGTCAGCCAGATCCGCGCGTCCTCCGGAGAACAGTTCACCGCCTGGGCGATGATCCGCACCGCCCTCGCGGCCAGCTTCGCGTTGCGCGGCTGCACGTCCACCATCAGGTTGCTATACACCTTGCCCAACCGGGCCATCGTCACGGTGGTCAGCATGTTGCAGATCAGCTTCTGCGCCGTCCCCGCCTTCATCCGCGTGGATCCGGTCAGCACCTCCGGCCCCACCTCAGGCGTGATGGCGATGCCGGCGAGTTGCGCCAGCTCGGATCCCGGCACGCAGGTGATCGCCACCGTCGCCGCACCACGGCGGCGCGCCTCGCGCAGCGCCCCCAGCGTAAACGGGGTCGTGCCGCTGGCCGCCAGTCCCACGACGACATCGCGAGCGCCCACGGCGCGCTGTGCGATGGCGGCCGCCCCCAGCGCGGGATCGTCCTCCAGCTCTGCGGCCGAACCGGCCTGAGCGTATTCTCCACCGGCCACGATCGCCTGGACCTGCTCGGCGGTGACGCCAAACGTCGGCGGGCATTCCACGGCATCCAGCTGCGCAATCCGGCCGCTGCTGCCGGCCCCCACGTAGATCAGCCGGCCTCCCCCCGCGAGCGCGCGCGTCGCCGCCTCAACCGCCTCGGCGATCCGCGGAATCTGCGTAGCCACGGCATCCGCCACCGTGCGGTCTTCGGCGTTGATTACCTGCAGCATCTGTTCTGTGGACAGGAGATCGAAGTCCATAGACCGGGGATTGCGCATCTCTGTGACCGGCAGCGCCACCTTGTCGTTCATGACTCTATCGCCTCGATCACCGCGTCGTGAAACTGCGCGCGGAACGTTTCAATCGCCGTGGTCGCGGCGCGGGGGTGGACCCGGTTGGTCAGCAGCACCACCACCAATGCCCGCGGCGGGTCGACGAGCAGTGAGGTGCCGGTGAATCCCGTGTGTCCGAATGCCTCCGAGGACGCCCGCACGCCCATGAACGGGCTGCCCCGCCGGCAGCGCCAGCCTAGCCCGCGGGCTTCCTCCAACTGCCCGGTCTGATCGCGGGTCGCCTCGGCCACGGTCCTGCGGCCGAGCACCGCACCGTGGGGAGTGGCTCCGAAGTCCAGCATGATCTGCCCGAAGCGCCCGACCTCCTCGGCCGTGGAGAAGAGCCCGGCATGCCCGGCGACACCACGATAGAGGTAGTAGCTGTTCCCGTCGTGGACCTCGCCGCAGATGACTCCTGTGCGCCAGCGGAACCCCTCGCCTTCCGCACCCGCGGCCGCGCGCTCGAACTCGTTGCCCGCTTCCGTGGCCACACACCGCGGGCGCCAGGCCGCCGGCGGCCGAAAGCGCGTGCGCCGCCATCCTACCAGCGGTGCGATGCGGGCATCGAGGTAGCGATCGAGCGAGAGCTCTCCGCACGCGCGAACGAGTTCTCCGAGCACAATGAATCCCAGATCGCTGTACTCCACGCGGCTTCCCGGCGCAGCACCAGGCGAGAGCGCGCAGATGTATCGCAGCGCCTCGGCCGGGGTGCGCACCCGCAGGTACAGCCGGATCCACGCGGGTAACCCCGAGGTGTGCGTGAGGAGATGCCGCACGGTCACCGTCTGCTTCCCAGAGGCTTCGAACCCAGGAAGGTAGTCCGCCACCGGGTGATCGAGCTGGAGGATTCCGTGTTCCACCAGTTGCAGCACCGCAGTCGCGGTGGCGATGGGTTTCGTCAACGAGGCCAGGTCAAACACGGCATCGGACCGCATGGTCCGCCGGCGCGGAGTGACCGCCGCCCACCCGAAGGCGTGATGCCACACGACGCGGGCGTCCTGACGGACGTGGACGACCGCACCAGGGAACGTCTCCGCCGCCATCCCCTGCTCGACGAGGCGCTGGACCTGGGCGAACTGGGCAGAATTCACCGGTCCCCGCACGGCCGACCGCGCAGGACTCATGCCAGAAGCGTCACTACTCCCCGCGACCGCCTGACCGCCCGACTGCCTCTCACTGCGTCCGCTGAGCGAGCGTCACGACGAGCGTGCGACGGCCACCGTCCCGGACGATCTCCAGGCGCACACGATCGCCGGGGCGGCGGGTGAACAGTTCGCGGATGAACTCGTTCCAGTTGGCCACAGGCTTGCCATCCACGGCCACGATGATATCCCCGGCCTGTATGCCGGCGTTGGCGGCCGGCCCGTTGGCGTCTACCTCGCGTACAAGAACTCCGTGATCCACCGGCAGGTTGTACTGGCCGGCGATGCTGCGATCAACATCGCCGCCCCACACCACGCCCACGTAAGGGCGGACCACGTGGCCGGCGCGGATGAGTTGGTCCATGATCGCCCGCGCGCTGTCAACCGGAATAGCAAACCCGATGCCCTGGGCGTTGGGCACGATCGCGGTGTTGATGCCGATGACCGATCCCCCGCTATCAGCCAGCGCCCCGCCGCTGTTGCCGGGATTGATGGCGGCGTCGGTCTGGATCAGATTCTCGATAATCAACCCTGGCACTTGAATGCTCCGGTTGAGCGCGCTGACCACACCCACCGTCACCGTGTGCCCCAGCCCGAACGGGTTGCCGATCGCGACCGCCAGCTGGCCGACCCGCAGCGTGCCGGACGTCCCCAGTTGCGCGGCCGGCAGCCGCTCCGCGGTCCCGACCTTCACCACCGCGATGTCGGAGAATCGATCGGCGCCGACCAGACGCGCTGGGTACGACTTGCCGGACAACAGGGTGACCTTGATCTGCTGCGCGCCCTCCACCACGTGGTTGTTGGTAAGGATGTAGCCGTCCGGGCTGACGATCACCCCGGAACCCGCGCCTTCCTGTGGGAAGACACCGAAGACCGTCTGCACCTGCGCCACGGTGTTGATGTTCACCACGGAGGGCCGCACGTGCTCCACGACGTCGATGATCGCCGATTCTTCGAGGAGCGGCGGCCGCGGCGCCGGCGCACCGCCCGGTGCCTGTGCCTGCGTGGGTGGTTGAACTGAGGCCGGAGCGGTCTCCGCCAGCTGCGGCGCTCCGCCGAAGAACTTTGGCAAGACTGCGGTCCCGAGCGTGCCGCCAACGAGAGCGGCTGCAACCACCAGGATCAGCAGCGCGCCGGGTGTTGAGTTCAGACGCATGAGTGAATCCCTCCTTGAAGAAGACGTCCTCATTATAACAACGGACGGAAACCCGGGAACGGGGAAACAGGGAAACGCGCAAAAAGATTCATCGGACTCAAACTGGAGCGACGGGGGCAAGACAACGTGGGTTCGCTTCTATAACAAAGATCAACGGTGCCGCGATTCCGCGCTCCGCCCCGAGCGCGCGAAGCGCGCGTGGGGGTTCCCGCGGCGCCGGAGGCGCCGTTTGCCGGGCAGGGCATCCGTGGGCTATAATCTAAGCACTTCGGGTAGCATCCATTCCGCATTTCTCCTGGCGGGTGCGACGTGCTGAACTGGTTGCGCCGCCCCAAATATGGATCACTGGAGCGCCGTGAGATGCCTGCGGGCATCTGGGCAAAGTGCCCGCGGTGCCGGAATCTCATCTACCGCAAGGAACTGGAGCGGAATCTCAAGGTGTGCCCGAAATGCTCCTACCATCACCGGCTCACCGCCGTGGAGCGGCTCGAGATCACCCTGGACGAGAATAGCTTTCAAGAATATGACGCCGGGCTCGCCTCCACCGACCCACTCGGGTTCGAGAGCTACCCTGACAAACTCTCGGAAGCCCAGGCCAAGACCGAGCAGGCCGAAGCCGTGCTCACCGGGGAGGGGACCATTGAGGGCTGGCGGACGGTCACTGGCGCCCTCGACTTCTATTTCATGGGCGGCTCGATGGGCTCGGCGGTCGGGGAAAAGGTGGCACGAGCGGCGGAGCGGGCGCACGCCCAGCGCCTGCCGCTGCTGATCTTCTCGGCCTCCGGCGGCGCTCGGATGCAGGAGGGCGTCCTGTCGCTGATGCAACTGGCAAAAACGAGCGCGGCGATCGGGCGTCTCCACGATGCCGGGCTCCCCTATCTGTCCGTGATGTGCGATCCGACCACCGGCGGCGTCACCGCGAGCTTCGCCTTCCTTGGCGACGTGATCCTGGCGGAACCGGGCGCGCTGATCGGATTTGCCGGCCGCCGCGTGATCGAGCAAACCATCCGCCGCAAGCTGCCCGAGGACTTCCAGACCGCGGAATTCTGCCTGCAGAAGGGCTTACTCGACATGGTCGTGCCGCGGACGGAGATGCGTAGCGCATTGAGCCGCCTGCTGGCGTTTGTGGGCGCCCCGCGGCTCGTACCGGTGCAGATCGAACCGGCGCCCGCCGCACAACCATGACGGAGCGGCGCCCCTCCCCTGCCGCCGATCTCGATCGCCAGCTGGCCGACCTGGAGCAAGAGATCGACCGCCTCCGCCGGCGATCGCGAGAGCACTCCGTGCCCGTGGATGCGGAGATCGCGCCGCTCGTGGAGCGGGCAGAGCAACTGCGGGTCCAGATCTACACTCACCCGTCCCCGTGGCATATCGTCCAACTGGCCCGGCAGAGCCAGCGGCCGCGCTTGCTGGATTTCCTGGGCACGCTGTGCTCCGATGTGATGGAGTTGCATGGCGATCGGCTCTATCGCGATGATCCCGCCCTGCTGGCAGCCCTGGCGCGATTTAACGGCCAGCCGGTGGTGGTGATCGGACACAATAAAGGAAAAGACACCAAGGAGAACATCGCCCGGAACTTCGGCATGCCGTATCCGGAGGGGTATCGCAAGGCCCTGCGGGCGATGCGGCTGGCCGAGAAGTTCCGGTACCCTGTGATCTCGTTCGTTGACACCCCCGGCGCCTACCCCGGAGACGAGGCGGAAGAACGAGGCCAGGCCGAAGCGATCGCCCGGAACATCCAGGAGATGAGCCGTCTGCGCACCCCCGTGGTGGTGGTCATCACCGGGGAAGGCGGCAGCGGCGGCGCGCTGGCCATTGCCGTGGGTGACGCCGTGCTGATGCTGCAGTACGCGGTCTATACGGTCATCTCGCCGGAAGGGTGCGCCGCCATTCTCTGGCATGATGCGTCGCGGGCGCGTGACGCGGCAGCGGCGCTCAAGCTGACCGCCGAGGATCTGCACGCATTGGGCGTGGTCGATGAGGTGCTGCCAGAGCCGTTCGGAGGCGCCCACCGCGATCCCGATGCGACATTTGCCACGGTGCGCGAGGCACTGCAACGGCACCTGCAGGCATTGCGCACGGTGCCGATCGAAGTCCTCCTTGACCGTCGCTACGAGAAATACCGGCGCATGGGCCGCATTCTTGAAGAATCTACGCAGTCGATTGAGTAGATTGGGCAGATTCGGGAGATCGTGGTGACCGAGCAGAAGTTCGACCTCGACCAGATCCGCGCGGTGATCCGCATCGCGAGCGAGTCGCCCGATGTCGCCGAGCTGGAAGTCGAGTCGCCGACGTTGAAGATTTCCGTGAAAAAGGTCTCCGGCGGGGTGCGGGCCGTCGCGTCTCAGCCCGCCGGGAACCCGGTCGCAGTCCACGGCGCGCCAGGTCATCCGGCGCCGGCAGGACCCGCCGCAGTCTCTGGGGACCACCTCGTCCCGGTCACCGCCCCGATGGTGGGCACGTTCTATCGCGCGGCCAAACCCGACGCGCCGCCGTTCGTCAGCGAGGGCGACATCGTCGAGCCCGGCCAGACGGTGTGCATCATCGAGGCGATGAAATTGTTCAACGAGATTCAGAGCGAGGTCCGCGGCCGTGTCGTCCGCATTCTAGTCGACAATGCGTCACCCGTCGAATACGGACAATCCTTGATGCTCGTGGATACGACGGCCTCCTAAGTCGGTCTACCTGGCCTGCTCGTCCAAAAGCGTCTACATAGTCTACTTGGTCTTCTTGGTCTACCAGCATTTGGTTGGTGTGGGCAGGAGGACCAAGGAGACTGAGTAGACTAAGTAGACCAAGTAGACGTAGTTTCTGTGAACTGACAGACCATGTTTCGCAAACTCCTCATCGCAAATCGGGGCGAGATCGCCGTTCGGGTCATCCGGGCGTGCCGTGAACTGGGCATCCGCACGGTGGCGGTCTACTCGGACGCCGACCGGCACGCGCTGCACGTCCGCCTGGCGGACGAGGCGTTCTGCATCGGCCCGCCCGCGGCGGCAGAGTCGTATCTGAACATCCCGAATATCATGAGCACCGCCGAACTGCTCGGCGTGGACGCCATTCACCCCGGCTACGGCTTCCTGGCGGAGAACCCGCACTTCTCCGAAATCTGCCAGGATGTCAATATCACGTTCGTCGGCCCCCCGCCGGAGGCGATTGCCATCATGGGGAACAAGGCGGCGGCCAGGCAGCGCATGAAGGCGGCCGGGGTGCCGGTGGTCCCGGGCAGCGAGGGGCCGGTGCGCAATGAGAGTGAGGCCCTGCACATTTCCAACTCAGTCGGGTTCCCCATCATCGTGAAAGCGTCGGCCGGCGGCGGCGGGCGCGGGATGCGCGTGGTGCATACCCGGGAGGACATTCGCCGCGCCCTGCAGACGGCCCAGGCGGAAGCCGAAGCCGCGTTCGGCAGCGGGGAGCTCTACCTGGAGAAGTACGTTCCCGAACCTCGCCACATCGAGGTGCAGATCCTGGCCGACAGGCATCACAATGTCATCCACCTCGGCGCGCGCGATTGTTCGATTCAACGCCGCCATCAAAAGCTGCTGGAGGAGTCTCCGCCGCCGGGGGTGCGGGAACGCTTCATCAGCGCCCTGGGCAAGGCGGCGGTCCGGGCTGCGCATGCTATCAATTACACGAGTGCGGGCACCGTGGAGTTCCTGGTGGATCGCGACGGTCACTTTTATTTCATGGAGATGAACACCCGCATCCAGGTGGAGCACCCGGTGACGGAGATGGTCACCGGCACTGACATCGTGAAGCTGCAGATAAAAGTGGCCGCCGGGGAGAAGCTGGGCATCAACCAGGGCGACGTGGAGATTCGCGGCCACGCCATCGAATGCCGCATCAACGCCGAGGATCCCCGGCATGACTTCCGGCCCTCCCCCGGCACGGTGGCCGCCTTCGTGCCTCCCGGAGGTCCAGGCGTGCGGGTCGATACCCATGCCTACGCGGGCTATGCGATCCCCCCGTACTACGATTCCTTGCTGGCCAAGGTGATCACCTGGGGCGCCAACCGCGATGAGGCCATCACGCGCATGCGGCGGGCCCTGATGGAGTTCGAGATTGCCGGGGTGCCCACCACCATCCCGTTTCACCTGATGGTCCTGGATAACGCGTTCTTCCGCCGTGGAGAGGTATACACGAACTTCGTGCAGCGGCGCATCGACCTGTCCACCCTCACCCCCCGACCCGCCCAGAGCTAAACCGGCCAGTCTCGGCTCATTTCCCCCACTATACTCACCCAAAGGGGGGAAAAACTGATCGAGGGCCTTATGCCGTTGATCCAGGTGGACGAACGCCAGCGTACCAGGAAAGCTCCGCAGCACGCCGGGGAAGCCCCGGCCGCCTCTCGCCGCCGGGGCGGTTCCCTCTTTCGCGAGGTGGTCGAACACCTGCGCCAGCACCGCACCCGCCTGCGCATCGAGTGGGCCCAGCGCATCATCGAGGCTCGCCTGCTCACGGCGATGAATCGCAAAGAGGTCGCCGCGGAGGTGGCCTCCATCTACGACAACTACGTGGAAGCCCTGGAAACCGGGACGTTCGAGGCGCTGCAGGCGTACGCCCGCGACCTCTCCGAGCGCATCATCCCCCGGGGGGTCCAGACCCATGAGGTCGTCGGCATCGTGCTGCTGCTGCGCGACGTGCTGGCGCGCTCGCTGTTCGCCAAGTACCAGGCCGACCAGGCGCGACTGACCCGCGTGCTGAACGCCTACGAACCGGCGGCCAACCGCATCGCCACGACCGTTGCCGTGAGTTTTGTGGAGGAGCGCGAGCGGATCATCCGTCAGCAGCGCGAGACCGAAGAGGTGCTGCGCCGCATCAACGACGCGCTGGAGGAGGAGGCAAAGCGCATCGCCCTTGCCCTCCACGATGAGGCCGGACAGCTCCTGGCCGCCGTCCATCTGGCTGTCGCCGAGGCCGCGCATGACCTGCCGGCGCCGGCCGGGGTCTATCTGGACAAAGTTCAGCACCTGCTCAAGGAAGTGGAAGCCCAGCTGCGGCGCCTGAGCCACGAACTCCGTCCCCCGATGCTGGACACCCACGGCCTGATGCAGGCGCTGGAGTTTCTGGCTGAGGGAGTCCATCAGCGGACCGGGTTGCGGGTCAAGGTGGGCGGGTCGACAGGGGGACGGCTGGCGCCACCCGTCGAGGCGGCGATCTACCGCTGCGTGCAGGAAGCCTTGAGCAACGTGACGCGGCACGCGAAGGCCAGCAAGGTGAAGGTGGATGTCCGGCGGGGCGCCCGCACAATCCGCACCATGGTGACGGACGACGGCGTGGGGTTCAACCTCAAGACGGTCACCGGCCGCAACGGGCGCCGCGGACTCGGACTGCTGGGGATCCGGGAGCGGGTAGAAATCCTCGGTGGGCAGATACGGATTCTCTCCTCCCCCGGGCGGGGGACGAAACTGACCATGGCACTCCCGGTGGGCATCTAATGGTCCAGAGAATCTTGCTGGCCGACGATCACCAGATCGTGCGTCAAGGGCTACGGACGCTGTTGGAGCGGGAAGGCTACGAGATCGTCGCCGAAGCCAGCAACGGGCCGGAGGCCATCCAGCTGGCCAGGGATACCCGGCCCGACATCGTCGTGCTGGACCTGGCGATGCCACTGATGAACGGCCTGGATGCCGCGCGGGAAATCCGCAAGAACTCAACGCAGACCAAGGTCATCCTGCTTACTATGTACGCGGAAGACCACTACGTCCTGGAAGCCCTGCAGGGTGGAGTCTCGGGGTACGTGCTGAAGACGCAGGCTGCCCCCGACCTGGCGCAGGCCCTCGGAGAGGTGGCCCGCGGCGCGATCTATCTCAGCCCCGGCGTCTCCCGCACGGTGGTGGACGCGTTCCTGAACAAGAGCGACGTGATGCCCGATCCGCTGACCCCGCGCGAGCGGCAGATCCTGCAGCTCGTTGCCGAGGGCAAGACCACGAAAGAGATCGCGGGGTTGCTGGGCATCCGGGTGAAGACCGCGGAATCGCACCGCACCCGCATCATGAAAAAGCTCGATATCCACCAGACGGCCGGCCTGGTCCGCTATGCCATCCGCCGCGGGTTGGTCCAGACCTAACTCACCCCGAGTCGATAGGAATCTACCGCACCCAACATGAACAAGTAGGAGCCGGGTTCCTGTCAGTGGGCTCGGGGAGGTGTGGGCATGCCCGCCCTGTTGGGCTTCGGGTATCTTGTCGCCGGGATCATCGTTGCCATTTCGATCCTCAGCTCGGCGATCAAGATCGTTCGTGAATATCAACGGTTGGTGGTGTTCCGGCTGGGCCGATCGATAGGCAAACAGGGCCCCGGCGTGGTCTTTCTGTTGCCGGTGATCGACCGGGCGGTCTGGGTGGACCTGCGAGAGTTCTTCCTGGAAATCCCGTCTCAGACGTGCATCACCAAAGACAACGCGCCGATCAACATCGACTTCCTGATCTACTTTAAGGTGTTCGACCCGGATCTGTCGGTCATCCAGGTGACCGACTTCGCCGGCGCCGCACGAGGCATCGCCACCACCACCCTGCGCGCCGTCGTCGGAGACATCAGCCTCGACGATGTGCTGGCCAAACGCGAGCAGATCAACCAGGTGCTGCGGACCAAGCTCGACGAGGTCACCGAACGGTGGGGGGTGAAGGTCACGACGGTGGAGATCCGCGAGATTCTGCCGCCGCGTGAGGTGCAGGAGGCCATGACCAGGCAGATGTCGGCGGAACGCAGCCGGCGCGCCGTGGTCACCGAGGCCCTGGGCAACCGGGAAGCGGCGGTCACCGTCGCCGAGGGGCAGAAGCAGGCGGCGATTCTCAAGGCGGAAGGCGACCGTCAGGCCGCCATCCTGCGGGCCGAGGGCTTCTCACTGGCGCTGGACAAGATCTTCAGCGTGGCCAAGAACATCGACAGCAAGACGCTGACGCTGCAGTACCTCGAGGCATTGAAGGCGCTGGGCGAAGGCGCGGCCACCAAATTCATCTTCCCGCTGGAGTTTACGAAACTGCTGCAGCCCATCACAGATTTCGCGAAAGACGCGGGGGAACAGAAGTAACACGTTGAAACGTTGGAACGTTGGAACGTTGAATCGACGAGACTGCTTTGGTAACTGTGAGTGTGTGTTCGCTTCAACGTTTCAGCGCTTCAACGTAGTTTCGTTAGAGAATCGCCTGCTGCGTCTCGGGATTGAAGAGGTGCATCTTCCGCATGTTGACGACGACCTCGACATTATCCCCCATTTTTGCCTGAGTGCGGGCGTCGACGCGGGCAACGATCGAGTGCGCGCCGGCGGTGAGATAGAGGATGACGTCAGACCCCAGCGGCTCGTGCACGTCGACGCCGGCCTTGATGGTCCACGCCGGCTGCGCGCCGTTGGCCAGCGCCCGGTCGGCGATGTCTTCCGGCCGGACGCCGAAGACGACGCGCCGGCCGACCCACGGCCTGGCCTGGGACACCAGATCGGGGGGCACCTCCAGCCGGAAGGTCCCGGCGTCGACAAATAACTTCCCGCCGGCTTCAGCGAGCGCGGAGTCGATGAAGTTCATCGCCGGGCTGCCAATGAACCCAGCCACGAACAGGTTCGCCGGTCGTTCATAGAGGTTGAGCGGCGTGTCGACCTGTTGCACGAGCCCATCTTTCATCACCACAATCCGGTCCCCCATCGTCATCGCCTCGACCTGGTCGTGGGTGACATAGATCGTGGTGGTTTGCAGCCGGGCGTGCAGCTTCTTGATCTCGGCCCGCGTCTGCACGCGCAGCTTCGCGTCGAGGTTGCTCAGCGGTTCGTCCATCAGGAAGACCTGAGGCTCGCGCACGATGGCCCGGCCCAGTGCCACACGCTGCCGCTGCCCTCCAGACAGCTGTTTGGGTTTGCGGTCCAGCAGCATCCCAATCCCCAGCATCTCGGCCGCTTCCTTGACCCGCCGGTCGATCTCCGTCTTGGGATACTTGCGCAGCCGCAGCCCGAACGCCATATTGTCGTACACCGTCATGTGCGGGTACAGCGCGTAGTTCTGAAAGACCATGGCGATGTCCCGGTCCTTGGGGGGCACGTCGTTCACACGGCGTTCGCCGATGAAGATATCGCCGGCCGTGGCCTCCTCCAGCCCGGCGATGAGGCGCAGCGCTGTGGTCTTCCCGCAGCCCGACGGCCCGACCAGGACGGTAAACTGCTTGTCGGGAATCTCCAGGGTGATCTCGTTCACCGCGGTGACGGCGCCGAACTTCTTGGTCACACCCGACAGCTGCACCCTCGCCACTTGAAGCCCTCCAGTAACTACTCGGGGATCATGGGGAAAAATTCCCGTTCCATTCCGCTTATCCTCTATCCTCTATCCCTTTCTCCCGCGGTTATCCTCTGGCCAGCCGCTTCTTGAGTTCGTCAATCACGGCAACAGGCGTGGGATCCACTCCGCGCAGCACGGCCAGGTACCAGCTGACGAAATCGCCGATCAATACCGCCGAGAGCAGCCGGGCCAGCTTTCCTGTCCCGGCCGCACGCACCTCATCGAGCCCGCCCGCCCGCGACAATGCCAGATCCCTGGTGATGGCTGCCCGCAGCGCCAGCCGCGGCGGCTCGACCGCGTCCCGGAGGATGATCACGTGCAGCAACCGGGCCAGGGCGTCATCCAGACCCCAGCCCACCGTTTCATTGTGGTTCAACTCCGGGAAGGTGTTCCAGACCGCGAACGTCTTGGCATTTTCGTTGAACTGATCCTTCCACCGCTCCGCCGCAGGTTCCAGGAACGGGACGGCGCTGTAGATCACCGGAATCCGCCCCGGCAACGCCTCCGCCAGGCGGCGCGCGGGACTATCCGGCCGGTCCGGCCCGTGCTCGGCGGTCACACGCTGCAGAACCTGCACCGCTTCTCGGAGCTCGGCATCAAAGCTGCGCACCACCCCGATCCGGCCGAGCACCGCCAGCATCGGCAAGAAGAGATACGGCAGGGCCGCCCGCGGCGGGAGCCCCTTGGGAATGACGACGGCCGCATGCCGGTGCGCCTGCGCACGCCGGAGCAGCTCCCCGCCGGAGGTAATCACCACGCACGCCGCGTCACGCTGCACGGCCTCGTCATACGCCGCCAGCGTTTCCTCAGTCTCCCCAGAATAGCTGCACGCGAGCACCAGCGTCTGTGGTCCCGCAAACGCAGGCGCGCGGTACTCCTTGATCGAGGCGACCGGGACCGTCGCCTCGTCGAACACGACGGCGCGCAGCAGATCCCCGCCGATCCCCGACCCGCCCATCCCCACGGCCACGACGGCCTGCGGGGATTTCACCGTCACCCCGGCCGGCCCCAGGCTCCAGGCCTCCTCGCACATGCGAGGAAAGCGCGTGATCAAGGCGAGCATCTGCTGTGGATCTCGGGACGCAATCGTGGCGGGGTCGAACCGCATGGCGGTGCAGACTTTCGGCAGCCTGCCTGTGAACCCTGCTGTGAACTGTGACCTGCGGGCTGGCGCAACTCCACCCTTCTTCGACAGGGTCCATGTGGGCGCCAGAGCGAATGCCAATTGCAGAGATGGAAGAATCGTCCGCAACCTACTCGACCATGCACCTATCCGGATCCGAGATCCGCCGGCTTCGCGAGGTGCGCGAGCAGGTCAAGATCGCGTCTTTGTCGCTTCCCATGCCGCTGCAGCGAAAGCTGCTGGAGCTGATGGAGCAGGCGCGGCCCTGGACTGGCACGCCCCAGCCCGTACCGGAGATGACGCGCGGGGAAGTGATCCGCGCCATCCGCTGGCGGCTGGGCACGCTCCCCCTCGATGGCGTCCTCGCGGCGGCCAGGTTCGTCGCCCAGCACCGGCGCCGCGGTCGCCCAGCGGCACCCGACAAAGGGCGGCGAGCCACCGGCGTGCCGTCGCGGCTCCGCCGCGCAAGATCGCGATGAGGCCTGGCGATGCCTGCTGATCAGGTCGCTCACCTCCGCCAGGCCCTCCAGGGGCTGGAAGACGTGATCGCCATCGTGCTGATCCTTCTCGGCGCGGTGGTCGTGGCGCGCCTGTCGGCGGTGGTGATCCGCCGCACCATCCTGGCGCCCCCCGAGCGATTGCTGGATGAAGCCCGCCGACGGACCCTGCAGCCATTATTAGAAAGTCTGGTGCGGTACGTCGTGTACATCATCGCCCTGCTCATGATCTTGCGCCGCCTGAATGTGGACGCCACGGCCATTCTGGCCAGCGCCGGCGCGATCGGCGTGGCCTTGGGGCTGGGAGCCCAACACGTGATCCGTGATGTGCTGGCCGGCGCCTTCCTCATCTCCGAAGGCCTGATCCATGTCGGTGACGTCATCACGTTCGACACGCACACCGGCACCGTGGAGCGCATCAGCGTCCGTACCACACAGATCCGCACGGCTAGCGGTGAGCTCTGGACGATCCCCAACGGCAGGCTGGAGGTCTTCGGGAACAAGGGTCCAGCATCGGGAGCGCCGCGGTGAAGATCCTGGTCACCGGCGGCGCCGGGTTCATT
>Ga0209375_1000147_pt1 | contig 63901 bp, 56 predicted proteins | sample GraSoiAngelo_131_FD_185888 | JGI IMG/M metagenome (GOLD analysis project Ga0209375, IMG submission 185888) | Grasslands soil microbial communities from the Angelo Coastal Reserve, California, USA - 14_0929_02_30cm (SPAdes) (version 2) | ecosystem: Environmental > Terrestrial > Soil > Grasslands ...
TTCGAACCACGTCGATAAGACTGAACCGCGGCTCCACCCCCAGGAGGAGCATGGTGTCGCCCAGCTCGAGATCGAGGTCCACGAGCAACGTCTTCTTGCCGGTGAGCCGGTGCAGCACGATGGCCAAATTCGTCGCCGCCGTCGTGCAGCCGCACCCGCCTTTCGGGCTGAACAGCGCGTACAGTCGGCCGGCTGGCTGCAGCCCCCCGGAGGGCACCCAGCCGAGCTTGCGCATCACGCGGTGGATCCCGGAGCGCAGCGCCTCCGGGGTAACCGGTTTCGGCAGGTACTCGGATATCCCCGCCCGCATGGCCTCGAGCAGCAGGTCGGGCGATAGCGGCGGACCGGTCGCGATCAGCTGCCGGTGTGGATCCAAATCGGCGAGGAAGTGCGCGAATTTGATCCCCGTGGTGGGGTCTCGCTCGAAGTCCAGCAGCACTAGATCCAGGGCGACACGACGCAGCTCCTCCACCTGCGCCTCGTTGATCTCGGTACACGCAACCGTGATCTCGACGCTGAGCTCGACCCCGTGCTCCGCGCCGCCCAGCACTTGCTTGACGGATTCTCGGAAGCTCGCGTCGGTGGAGATCAGCGCGCCGTGAACCATGTGTGTGTTCATGCGAACGCCCCAGGTCGGTCGCTAGCGGACAAGTTGGACGCCCTTCACCAGCGACCCGCCCTGGGTCCCAGGGGTGCCGCTACCCGAGACGTAGTAGAGGAACCGACCGGTCACGGGATCGCTGTTCCGGTTCTGAGCCTCAATGAACATCACCCCGAAGTTGTTGAACCGGATCGTCTGCTTCCCGGGCTTCGTCAGCTGCGTCGGATCGAAGAGCGCGATATTCACGACCCGCGGGCTCTGCATCCAGTTGGATCCCCACTGGGAGCCCTTGACGGTGTTGGTGGTGGGATCCCAGGACGCTCCGGGATCCTGGTTGATCAGGGCCTTGATGCCGTTGAAGGTCGGTCCCTTCCGGTCACCGGGCAGAAGCGGATAGTCGGTGTTCAGCGAGATCGCCGAGGAGTTGCAGCTGCAAATGTTGTTCTGGAACGCACCGCCCCCGCCCGACTTGCAGGTGTTGTTGTCCGCCGGCACGTCCCAGGGGAAGAACATCCCGGGCTGGAGCTGCTGGAAATTGTTCGGGTCCGTGACCTTGATCTGGATCTGACGCCCGTAGTCACCTACCAGCGGCGTGAGCGGCGGATTCCGCCAGCTGCTCCCGTAGCCCGTTTCATTGGAGGACCCGCCCGGCCCGGTGTACTTGTTGTAGAAGTTGCCTGGATCGCCGAAGTTCCAAACTTCGTTCGGGTCCCACAGGTGGTTTGCGTTCGCATCGCCTTTGGGGTCCTGCCAGGCGTCAGGCACCGCAAACGGTCTCAGGCATCGTGCCGCGCCTGCCGACATGGCCACGGCAGCCGCGTACGCGCTGACCCGCACCGTCCGGAGGCCGAACAGCCAGCCGAACCACGTGCGGACACTATCGCGATGCACCAACACCCCGACTTTGGTGCTGTCGGGGATGACCGTGATGACGACGTCCCTTGAGTCGATCGGCCCGTTCCGGAAGGTGTTGCGCAGGGCGTATTCGGTCGCCCGGGCGGTGGCCGGTGCCACAGCAGCCGCGCGCGGGTTGTCGACGAACGCGCTGGCCCCGGCCAGGGCGGCCGCGTCCGCGGCCCGCTGGGCGTCGGTTCGCGCCGTGTACAGCATCCCGAGATCGATGCCGAGCGCGAGGAAGCCCAGCAGCACCAAGAGCGTCAAGGCGACGATCACAATGACCGATCCAGTCTCGCTCTCGACCATTCGTATCGAGGCTCGCATCATAGTCCCTCGCTCACTGGCTGGGGGGCGGGCTGCGTTGCTTGTAGCGGAGTGGCCCCTGCCACTTCCATTGGTCCGGCTCCCCAGTAGGGAGGGCGGGTGACTTGTCGCTGGCTTCGACGAGCAGCGGTGTCACGACCACGAGCAGCTCTGAGCGGTTCTGTTTCGCGTCCCGGGATCGGAAAAAGACTCCCAGGATCGGGAGGTCGCCGAGGATCGGGATCTTCGTGACGTTGTTGAGCCAGGTGTTGTCCAACAGGCCCGCGATCGCAAGATGCTGCCCCTCCCGGAGCTCCACGTCAGTCTCCGCGCGTCGCGTGAGAATGCTCGGAATTTGGAAGCCGCCAAGGGTCAAGGCATTCGCGAAGTCGAGCGACGACACCTCCGGCGCCACGTGAAGGTGGATGCTGCCGCCCTCCGTAATTGTCGGGGTGAACTTGAGACGCACTCCAAACTCTTTCCAGACGACCGTGATGGCACCGAGCTGCCCGCCTTGTACGACGGGGAAGGGGAACTCCCCTCCAGCCAAGAAGGACGCCTCCTGGCCGGGGAGGGTGAGCAGGTTCGGCTCCGCAAGACTCTTGAACTCTCCCCGAGACTGGAGCACGTGAATGATCGCTTCGAAATCCGCGTCAGCGTGCATCAGGAAGAGCCGCATCAGTCCATCCGAGACCGATTCGACGACGCTTGAATCCACGGAAGACAGCCACTGCGGGTTGACAGTCGCCAGTCGGCTGGACATCTGCTTCGCCGCACTGCGGCTCACTTCTGCGAACCGCACCTGCAGCAGCACCTGCTGCGCGGGAGGCGCCTGGAGTCGATCGACCACCGTCGCCCCCGTTCCCTTGGCAATTTCGACCGCCTGCCGGCTGATACTGGCCCTCGCCACCCGCCCGGACAGCGTCACCGTGTTCCCGCTGGCGGACACGGCGATATCCGCGTTCGGGAAGAGACTCTTGAGGTACCGCTCGAGCCCCGGGGCGTCTGCGGTCACCTGAACCGAATACAGCCGAACCCCCCCGCTGGGATCCCACACCAGCAGGCTCGTCGTGCCAAGCTTCTTGCCGGTGATCAGAAGCTCGTTCGGCGACACTGCTACCGCGTCACTGACTACGGGGTCACCGATCGAGAAGCGTTGCAGCGCGCCCCCGTACCTGAGCAGCGCTGACTCGCCCGTCGCCACGGTGACGACCTGCTGCGCCCCGCTGACGACTTGCTGTGCCGGGGCCGGTCGGCCGACTACGGACACAAGTAAGGCCACGAACCCCAGGCACCGCGCCCAGCGACACGCCACCAGGCAAAGGACTTTGCTGCGGGAGAGTTGCGAGCTCAAGGAATGTCCCCTTTGTCAAAACTTGATCAGAGTGCGCACGCCGCCCTTGTACGCCTCGATTACGATGGCCGGGTCGGGCGGGGCGCTGCGACGCAGCGCCGCAGCCCTGCGGCCACCCGACGAGTCGCCCCGCGACATGCGTAGCAGCGAGGCAGGCTTCGCGCCGGGAGTCTCCACCAGCGCAAGGTCGAGAGTGTTCCGGAGCGCGAGCTGGATGCGCCCCTCGTTGGCCGCGAGAATGAGCACCTCGGCTTGCTCCGGAGTGACGAGCAGCGTGATCACCGTGACCCCCTGTGGCTTGCCTCGGGCGTCCGGCTGCGTGGACTCCCCCGCGGCGAGCGTCGGGATGTTCTGGAGAAACACCTGCGTCGTGGCTTCGTTGGCGCCGGCCCGCGGCGGGAGCGTCACCACCACGTCTACGCGGGTGCCCGGCAGGACGAAGCCGGCGACGCCAATCACCTCATCCACCCTGACGCTCACAGCGCGCATCCCCTCGGGAATGCTGACAGACAGGCCACCCCCCGCCGCCCTGTCGGCCAGCTTGCCTTCGAGCAAGGGCTCGTTGGCGCGAACCGGTGTGATCACCCCCCGCCCCACGACCGCCTCCACTGTTCCGAAGTAGCCGGGCGGCGTCGCGTTTCCCGGCCATCGCACCGCCCGCACGTCCGCGGCGCGGACAATCGTGCCGACGGAGAGGTCCCGGGCGGCGACGATAACAGAGGCACCCCTGGGCTCCGCGGCGAGAAGCGCCTTCTGATCGCGCAGGTACCTAAGCGTGAGATAGGCCGCAAGGCCGCCGGACGCCATGGCCAAGAAGAGCACGACCCACATTCTCTGGTGTCTCATGATCGCGCGACTCTACTCGTCCTGCAGCGCCGACATTCGGTCCTCAGCGCTGCTATTCGTTCCTCATTGTGAAGGCCGTGGCGAGTGTGATCGCCGCGCTCTGTGACGTCCAACCCATGAGCGGCCGCAGGAACACAAACGTATAGGGGAACTGGATCGTTACGGTCGCGGGCGTCCCCGTCCCGGACCGCCATCCCGTGATGCGGATGGTGGCACTGCTCGGGTTCAGCCCCGCCCGGCTGAGCGCGTTCCGTATGGTGGCGAAGACCGAGTCCTGCGACACGCCTGGGTCCGCAACAACTGCCATGCGGGCGCCTCCGCGCGCGGCATCGGTGATCACCTGGTAGATATTCCAGGCCCGGCCGAACTCGAACACCCCGATCACCAGCATCAGGAGCAGCACGAGCACCAGCGCGAACTCCACGATCGCTTGCCCGTGCGCAGACTTGCCGAGGAGAGCTGAGCGGTTCACAACCTGCCTCCGGCGGCGAACCACCACGCGAGTGAGCCCACTCCAATGGCCAGTCCGTACGGCACTGTCATCGCACCCTGCGATTCCAGGGTCGGCCGATATCCGAACCGGCCGAAGAACGCCAGGTACTTCACCATTGCGAAGCTGCGGGATACCACGTCGCCGACCCTGCGGCGCCGCAACGCCTCCAGCAGCGCGAGCGCCCCGCCGACCAGGGCGATCATCAGAAATGCCCCGATCAGACGCACTGGCCCCATGAAGCCACCCACCGCAGCGAGTAACTTGACGTCGCCTCCGCCCAGCATGCCGAGCGTAAACGGCGGCAGTGAAAGCAGCAGTGCGAACCCGGCTCCTTCAACGCCGTCCTCCAGCGCGCTGACGCCGAGCACTCCTCGCAACAGCAGCGCCACTGCGAGCCCCGCGACGGTCAACACATTCGGGATCCGCCGGCAGCGGAGGTCGAACCACACGCCCAGACTGAGCAGCGTGGCAAGCGCCGCACTCGCGATCACAGACTTCGTCAGCACTCGAGACACACCGGCCCTGAGGGGAGCCAGGGCCGGACGCACAGTCCGGCCCCTGGCTGCGGTCGTTCCGCCTCGAGGGCAAGCGCTACTATTTCGGCACGTACGGGCTGGTGGGTGCGGCCTTCAGCGAGTCCGCCACCGCCTGGTACACGTCACCGGTGCGGTTTCTCATGAAGACCAGAACCGCGATCAGCCCGATCGCCACCAGCGCAATGATCAGCGCATACTCGACCATGCCCTGCCCAGACTCGTCGCTCCAGAGCACCTTCCAGAGGTCCTTCATCGATTCCTCCCTGGCCTGCCGGCCTAAGTGGAGACAAGGGTGCTCCTGACCTCAGCTGGAGCGGACCCCGGGACGTGACAGCGTCCCTATCCACGCGGCGCGGGGTTCACCGATGTGAACGCGAAAGCACAGTCCGCACGCGCGCGTTTCTGGATGTGGAGCTGGCGCAACAGCCGTACCACGGTTTTGCCTAACGAAGGAAAGAACATTCAGCAGTAGAGAGAAAGCGTTCGGCAGTCACTCTCGGAGGAAGAACGTTCGCAGGCCGTGTGCTGTGTTGTACGCCAACTACACACTCGTGGCGATTGGCTCATATGATAGAGCCAACGATAGAGCGCCTCTATCGTTTGGTAGAGTGGAGTTGGGTGCTGGAACTACGCGAAGCTGAGGGACGTGATGGCGGCGGCGATTCCCACATGATCGCTTCGCGGCTCGACCCGGACCACGCGCGCGTGGCACTGCACCTGAATCGATGGCTCCGGTGGCGTGGCAGCGAACATGAGGGTCAAGTCGACCTGCGAATCCAGCGGATAGGCCTGGTCGGTGAGGAAATACACGCCGGCCGCGCTCACGTCGCGGGTGAGGCCGGATCCGCGCGCAAGCTGCACCGGCAGCTCAACGACATAGCGCCGGGCGCTCCGCGTCGGTTTCTGCTCGATGTCGTTCACAGAGCATCACCTAAATGAAGTGCGACGCGGATGAATCAGTATGTCGCGGCTGATCAGTATAACGTTATGACGCATATAACGTAAGGATAACATTCGCCAGTCGGGGAATGTCTCCTGTCCGCTGCACCGGCTACTCCGGTGCCCGCGCGGGCCATATGTTGTTCGCTGATAAGTGCCGTCAGGCGTGGGCAGCAGGGAGGCCGCAGTCTTGCGTGGGGTGTGCAGCCGTACTCCCCCGACCACGCTCGACCAGGGCTACTCTATTTGCCGGCATGACGCCAGCTGCGACCGCCACGGAACCCGACGTGGGAGGAACGACCCCTGTGGGCCGTCTCCCGGACCCGAACTATGCGCCCCGCGTTCGCGCCGAGCGCTTGATTGCCACGGGCCGAGTCGTACTGGCAGCGTTCTCCCTCCTAGCCGTCTGGATCGCCCCGCCTACCCCAGCAGGACACACCAACGCCACGACTTTGCTCCTCGCCGCCTACCTCGGCTACGCGCTCATGCTCGCGCTGGTCGCGTGGTTCGCCTATGCCCGAGTGCTCCGATTCGGACTGTTGACGCACGCACTCGATCTGGCGCTGTTTTCGCTATTCGTGTACCTGACTGAGGGTCCGGCGAGCCCGTTTTTCACCTACTTTGTCTTCGCGCTGGTGGCTGCGACCCTGCGCTGGCAGTCTCGCGGGGCGCTCTGGACCGCCGCTATGGCCGTACTGGCGTTCAATGCAGTTGGGCTCTACGCGGCGCAGGTCATCCGCGACCCCAACTTCGAGCTCGACCGATTCTTCACCCGGAGCGCCTATCTGGTCGTTCTGGCCAGCTTGCTTGCAGCCCTGGGCGCGCACGAAGAGCGGCGGCGTCACGAACTGGCCAGCCTGGCAGCCTGGCCCAGCGCGGTATTCGGACAGCCGAACGCCGTGCTGCGCGAGCTGCTTCGTGGCGTGAGCCACGTTCTCAACGCCCCTCGGGCAGTTCTGGCCTGGGAAGAGACAGACGAGCCTTGGCTGTATTTCGCCGCTTGGTCAGGCGCCGGCGAGTTCAGCGTATGGCGCGAGCCGCCGGAACGCTACGCCCCACTCGTCGCCGAGCCCCTCGCGGACGAGAGTTTTCTCTCCTCGGACGCCAGCCTGCCGCAAGCGGCGGTGTTGCGCACCTCGGCCACTGGGCCGCAGCAGTGGCGTGGCGTACCGGTTGACCCCGAGCTGCGATCGCGGTTCGGCATGCGAGCCGTGCTGTGTGCGCGCGTGCACGGGCAATGCGTCGACGGACGCCTCTTCTCGCTCGACAAGCGCTCGCTCACGGCGGATGACTTGGTACTGGGCGAGATTGTCGCCTGGCACGTGGCCGCCTCCGTGGATCACCTTTTGCTGTCCGGGCGACTGGAGCAGGCCGCCGCCGCGGAAGAGCGCGTCCGCCTGTCGCGCGACCTGCACGACGGCGTCCTTCAGTCTTTGACCGGCGCGGCCCTGAAGCTCGAAACGGTGCAACGGCTCTGGGAGACCCATCAGCAGGCGGCCCGAGAACGTCTGTCGGAGATCCAGCGGCTGATCGCTGAAGAGCAGCGTAACCTCCGCCTCTTCATCCGCGATTCGAAACTCGGCCCCCTCGGCGCGATGGCCGGCGAGACGAGCCTGGACGAGCGCCTGCGCGAGCTGGTACGCCGGCTTGAGAGCGTGTGGGGGCTGCAGGTCGAATTGCTGCTGGACTCGCTGGGCACGGGCATCGCCGACGGCCTGGCGTACGAAATCTGCCACATCGTCCAGGAAGCCCTGGTCAACGCGGCCCGCCACGCCGGCGCGTCGCAGGTGCGCGTCGCCTTGAGGAGACAAGACGGTCAGGTGCGCATCACGGTGGCCGACAACGGTCACGGGTTCGCCTTCCACGGGCATTACGACCACTCGGCGCTGACATCGCTGCAGCTGGGGCCGGTGCTGCTCAAGCAACGGGTGGAGTCGCTCGGTGGGGCGCTCGAGATCGATTCGACGAAAGACGGTGCCCACCTCGAGATCGCGCTGCCGTATCGCAGCGTCGACGCCTGACATGACAGTCCACCTCGCGCTCGCCGACGACCATCCCATCGTGCTCGACGGGCTCGAAAGCCTGTTTCGCCTGGAGCCAGATTTCCAAGTCGTGGCCCGCTGTATCAACGGCGAGGAGACGCTGGTCGCGGTGCGTCGGCACCGCCCCGACATCCTGATCCTCGATCTGCGCATGCCCCGGGGCGACGGGCTAGAGATTCTGCGGACGCTGCGCCGCGAGAAGCTCCCGACCAAGGTGGTGGTGCTCGCAGCCGCGCTGGAGGAGGATGAAATCCTCGACGCGCTGCGGCTGGGAGTCCGCGGGGTGGTGCTCAAGGAGCTCGCGCCCCAGCTCCTCGTGGAATGCGTGCGAAAAGTGCACGCGGGCGAACAATGGCTCGAGAAGCAGCTCTCGAGCCGGGTGCTCGAGACGCTGCTGCGGCGGGAAGCCGGTGGGCGAGTGGGGAGTAGCGTCCTGACCCCGCGGGAAATCGAGATCGTGCGCATGGTGGCGAGCGGCCTCCGCAACCGGGAGCTCGCGCGGCGGCTCGGCGTCACCGAAGGCACGGTCAAGATCCACCTGCACAATATCTATAAGAAACTGAAGGTGCAGAGCCGCGTGGAGCTGGTGCTGCACGCCCAGTCCAATAAGCTCGTCTGACTTCACATGCTCCTGTACCTCGGCCGCTCCGCCGACCGGGTCTTCAGTCACCGAAACCGTGGAGAGGGCCGCCGCGAAGGCCGACCCTCTCTCGCTACTGCTATTTGAGTCCGAAGTTGAACAAGATGTGCGTGCCATCCTTCAACGTAATGTCGTAATAGTACGTCGTGTTCGCTTTCAAGGACTTGGAGCCCATGTTGAAGATCCACTGTTGGTCCGTCGCACTCCAGCGGAAATCGGTGTCTGGGGTCGTGGACACCACGGATTCGTCGAGCGCCCCAGCCGAAGCGGTGGTTCTCACCAGCTTGAAGCTCGCCACCACGTCCGCCGTGCCGATGGAGTTCCCGTTTGCGTCGCACACGCGGAACTTCGCGGGGACGGTGCTGCCCTGCTTGAAGACGCTCGAGCCGTCCGCGTTGATGGGCTGCAGGATCTGGTGTCCCGCATCCCCAAAGCACATGCCGGTCGAGGCGTAGGTGATGGTGAGCTGCGCCCCCACGAACGTCAGGCTGTAGTTAGTGCTCAGGGCCAGCGTCCCCTGTTGGATCGTGTAGCTCCCCACGTTCTCACCCGCGGCGCGGCTCAGGGCACCCGTGAAGGCCTCCCCGGTCACCAGCGAGCCGCTCTTGATCTGGTAGGTCAGCGCCGGGTCGGGGGCACCCAAGACCTTGGACTTCGGGTCCGCAGTCACCGTCACTGCCCGCGCGCCGATCGTCAGGTTGGCCCCGACGTACGCCAGGGTATAATTGCCGCTCAACGCTAGCGTGTTCTGGGCGATCGCATAGGCGCCTACGTTCTCGCCCGCCGCGCGGCGCAGCGCGCCGCTGAAGGCATCACTGAAAGCGAGCGAGCCTGCGGTGATCTGGTAGGTGAGCGCCGGATCGGCATCGCCATACACCTTGCTCTTGGCATCCGCCGTCACCGTCACCGCCCGCTTGCTGATCGTCAGGTCGGCCCCGACGTAGGCCAGGGTGTAATTGCCGCTCAACGCTAGCGTGTTCTGGGCGATCGCGTAGGTGCCTATGTTCTCGCCGACCGCGCGGCGCAGCGCGCCGCTGAAGGCGTCGCCGAACGCGAGCGAACCCGCGGTGATCTGATAGGTGAGCGCCGGATCGGCGTCGCCGTACGTCTTGCTCTTGGCATCCGCCGTCACCGTCACTGCCCGCGCGCCGATCGTCAGATTGGCCCCGACGTAGGCCAGGGTGTAGTTCGTGCTCAGCGCCAGCGTGCCCTGCTGGATCGCGTAGCTCCCCACGTTCTCCCCCGCGGCGCGGCTGAGGGCACCAGTGAAGGCGTCAATGAAGGCGAGCGAGCCCGCGGTGATCTGGTAGGTGAGCGCCGGGTCGGCGTCGCCGTACGTCTTGCTCTTGGCGTCCGCCGTCACCGTCACTGCCCGCGCGCCGATCGTCAGGTTGGCCCCGACGTAGACCAGGGCGTAGTTCGTGCTCAGCGCTAGCGTCCCCTGCTGGATCGCGTAGCTCCCTAGGTTCTCCCCCGCGGCCCGGCTGAGAACACCAGTGAAGCCGTCCCCGGTCACCAGCGAGCCGCTGGTGATCTGGTAAGTCAACCCGGGATCGGCGTCGCCGTACGTCTTGCTCTTGGCATCCGCCGTCACCGTCACTGCCCGCGCGCCGATCGTCAGATTGGCCCCGACGTAGGCCAGGGTGTAATTGCCGTTGAGCGCCAACGTGTTCTGGCCGATGGCATAGCTTCCCACAGCCTCCCCCGTCGCCCGGCTCAGCGCGCCCGTGAAGGCATCGCCGAAGGCGAGCGAGCCCGCGGTGATCTGGTAGGTGAGCGCCGGGTCGGCGTCGCCGTACGTCTTGCTCTTGGCATCCGCCGTCACCGTCACTGCCCGCGCGCCGATCGTCAGATTGGCCCCGACGTAGACCAGGGTGTAATTGCCGCTCAGCGCCAGCGTGTTTTGGCCGATGGCGTAGCTCCCCACGGCCTCGCCCGTCGCCCGGACCAGGACACCTGTGAAGGCATCGCTGAAGGCCAGCGAGCCGCTCGTGATCTGGTAGGTCAGCGCCGGGTCGGCGTCGCCGTACGTCTTGCTCTTGGCATCCGCCGTCACCGTCACTGCCCGCGCGCCGATCGTCAGGTTGGCCCCGACGAAGGTCAGCGTGTAGTTCGTGCTCAGCGCCAGCGTGCCCTGCTGGATCGCGTAGCTCCCCACGTTCTCCCCCGCGGCCCGGCCGAGGGCCCCAGTGAAGCCGTCCCCGGTCACCAGCGAGCCGCTCGTGATCTGGTAGGTCAACCCGGGATCGGCGTCGCCGTACGTCTTGCTCTTGGCATCCGCCGTCACCCTCACTGCCCGCGCGTCGATCGTCAGGTGGGCCCCGGCGTAGGTCAGTGCGTAGTTCGTGCTCAGCGCCAGCGTGCCCTGCTGGATCGTGTAGCTCCCCACGTTCTCCCCCGCTGCGCGGCCGAGGGCCCCAGTGAAGCCGTCCCCAGTCACCAGCGAGCCGCTCGTGATCTGGTAGGTCAACGCGGGATCGGCGTCGCCGTACGTCTTGCTCTTGGCGTCGGCCGCCACCGCGACTGCCCGCTTGGTGATCGTCAGGTCGGCCCCGGCGTAGGTCAGTGCGTAGTTCGTGCTCAGCGCCAGTGTCCCCTGCTGGATCGCGTAGCTCCCCACGTTCTCCCCCGCTGCGCGGCTGAGGGCCCCAGTGAAGCCGTCCCCGGTCACCAGCGAGCCGCTGGTGATCTGGTAGGTGAGCGCCGGATCGGCGTCACCGTACGTCTTGCTCTTGGCATCCGCCGTCACCGTCACTGCCCGCTTGGTGATCGTCAGGTCGGCCCCGGCGTAGGTCAGTGCGTAGTTCGTGCTCAGCGCCAGCGTGCCCTGCCCAATGGCATGGAGGCCCACGTTCTCCCCCGCGGCGCGGGTCAGGCTGCCCGTGAACGCGTCGCTGAAGGCGAGCGACCCACTGGTGATCTGGTACGTCAGCGCCGGATCGGCGTCGCCGTAGGTCTTGCTCTTGGCGTCGGCCGCCACCGCGACTGCCCGCGGGGTGATCGTCAGGTTTGCCCCGGCGTAGGTCAGCGTGTAGTTCGTGCTCAGCGCCAGCGTGTTCTGGGCGATCGCATAGGTGCCTACGTTCTCGCCAGCCGCGCGGCTCAGCGCGCCCGTGAAGGCGTCACTGAAGGCGAGCGAGCCCGCGGTGATCTGGTAGGTCAACCCGGGATCGGCGTCGCCGTACGTCTTGCTCTTGGCGTCCGCCGTCACCGTCACTGCCCGCTTGGTGATTGTCAGGTCGGCCCCGACGTAGGTCAGAGTGTAATTGCCGCTCAGCGCCAGCGTGTTCTGGCCGACGGCGTAGCTCCCCACGTTCTCCCCCGCGGCGCGGCCGAGGGCCCCAGTGAAGGCGTCCCCGGTCACCAGCGAGCCGCTGGTGATCTGGTAGGTCAACCCGGGATCGGCGTCGCCGTACGTCTTGCTCTTGGCGTCCGCCGTCGCCGTCACCGCCCGCTTGCTGATCGTCAGGTCGGCCCCGACGTAGGTCAGCGTGTAGTTCGTGCTCAGCGCCAGCGTGCCCTGCCCGATGGCATGGAGGCCCACGTTCTCACCCGCGGCGCGGCTGAGGGCACCCGTGAAGACGTCGCCGGTGACCAGCGAACCGCTCGAGATCTGGTAGGTCAGCCCCGGATCGGCGTCGCCGTACGTCTTGCTCTTGGCATCCGCCGTCACCGTGAGGGCCCGCTTGCCAACCGCAAAGCTCTGAGTTGCCTGTGTGGCGGCAGAGTAGTTGTCATTACCTGCCTGGATAGCCGTCACCGTGCAGAGGCCGACACCGACGAAGCTCGTCGTGCCCCCGCTCACGGCGCATATCGCGGGTGTTGAGCTGCCGAAGGTCACCGCGTTCCCGGACCCGCCGCCCGTTGCGGATACTGAGTAGGTCGGGCCTCCGTAGACCGCATTGCTCGGCGCGGTCGAGGTGAAGCTGATCGTCTGGGGTGCCTTCGACGCGGTCGTGAACTGGCTGAGGGTCGCGCCATTGTAGCTGGCATCCGCGGCCCAGGTCACCGTGGAGGTACACGTGCCGGTGCCGCTGGTCATGGTATACGTCGTGCCCACGTTGCTGCACACCCCAACCGGACCCGACGCGTAGACCGGACTCGCCGAACTGTTGGTCGAGCTGGCCACCGTGAAGCTGCTCTGGTACACCGCACTCACGGGCGCCAGGGTAAAGCTCACCGTCGGGTTCACCCGTGTGAACGTGAAGCCATTCGTCAGTGTCACGGACGCCGCGTTGCCTTGATTTGCGTTCCCCGTGACGATGACATCCACGATTCCCGCCGTGTGGGCCGGCGTCGTCGCGGTCAGCGTCTGATTGTCCACACGGGTCGCCGAGACTGGGGCACCGGTTCCGAAGGCGACGGTGAACGGCTGCCGGCCACTGGTGAAGCTGGTTCCGGTAATCGTGACTGGGGTCCCGCCTAAGGTCGGACCAGACGCCGGCGCAATGCTGCTGACGGCGAAATTGTCATCCGTGAACGTCGCCTGCGCCACGGACCCCGAGGCCTGGCCTGTGGCGGTCAAATAGAACCTGACGTCGACGTCGTGCGCATCCGGTGCAAATGTGTTGTTGAAAACGTGACCGGACGCATCGGCCGTCGCCGTCAGCGTGGGGTGTGTGTCGATCGGGGGATCTTCGTGCAGCACGAGCGAGACGACTTCACCAACCTGCCACCCCGAGCCGGTGATGGTTACGACCTGGCCCGGGGCGTAGTCAGCCCGGTCCGTCTTCACGGTGGCGGCGCCATTCCCGGACCCCAGCGAGGAGACCAGCACTACCTGGCCTCCCGAGGTCCCGCCCCTGGCGTCCGCCGTCGCGCCGGAGGAGTCCCCGGGGGGCTCGATCCCGAACGATGCCATGTTGGCGTAGGCGAGCTGCTGGCCCCCGTTGTTCAGGAGCCCGGTCGCCGTGGCAGTCAATGCCTGGACCTCGCTGTAAATCCCGGGCGCGGAGTCCGCCGTCACGCCGAGCCGGGAAATCGCCGCTACCCACGCGTAGCGCTGCGCCACCGAGTCCGAATAGTCTTGCAGCACGACGAGGCCTCTCAACCCCGACGTGGCGTAGTTCGCCGCTCCCCACGCGGCGAGGTTGCGAACGAGGGTGTTCTTCTGCGCGCGACTCAGGCTGCCCTGGTCCGGTGTGCCGGACCAGACCGCAATTCGCCCGAGCAGCACATTGCGGAGCCGGTTGGCCACCGTCGCGGTCCGCAACAGGTCATATGGCTTCGCATCGGCGTTATCCGCCAGGGCAGGGACGATGAACACGGCATACGGCGAGAGGTCCGCGCTCGTGAGATCGATCGTGCCGGCCGTTCCGTCGTAGCCCATATCCACGCGCTGCGGGAAGGGACCGCCGGAATCGCCGAGCGCCTGGACGAGCGTCGTACAGCCGGTGGGATCGATCCCGACTGGGCAGTAGACCAGCGCCTTTTGCGCACTCAGAACAGACGGTCCGAGGCCGAGACCGCACACCGTGACAAGGGCGCGCAGGCGGCGCGCCAAACATCCATTTGGGTTCATGGCGCGGCTCAGCGGCAAGCGTCAGTGATGACCGCGCTGAGCGCGTTCACGTGATGCAGCAGGCCCGCCACACCAGGACGCGCCGCAGCGCGTGCCTGGGCGCGCTCCAATGCCCTGGCGTACGCGGCGCAGACCGTCGAACGCGCGGGCGCCGAGGAAACCTGCATCGCCGGGCGCGCGGGCCCCATCAGCTTCTGGGGCTCGTCCGCACAGGCAGTCAGGAGCAGCAGCAGGGCGATGGAACGCGCAGCGGTGTGCTTCACAACCCACCTCCAGAGAAGGCGCAGTGAACGTGTGCGCGGCTCGCGTTCGTCACGCAGCGCGCGCTCGGCCGAGCCGCGCCCCAGCGGACTCCGAGGCGCGTGTCTTCTTGGGTGTGGAGCTGACGCAACAGGTGTACCACGGTTCAGCGAGAGCAGACGGTACGCGGTCGTCCAGTCATGTGGCACGCCAGTGACACGCGCCGACGGGGAGCGTAGCGTGCGATAGAGCGCCCTCTATCGTTTGGTAGAGTGGAGCTGATTGCTTGAACTACGCGAAGCTCAGAGACGTGCGGCGGTAATCTGCCGGAGCAGAGGGAGGGAGGACGGCGGCCCGGCTACGACTTCACAGCGTCCGTGAGCGCATTCCAGGGTAAGAGCGCACACTTGATGCGCACCGGGAACTTGGACACGCCGGCGAGCGCCCGCAGGTCTCCGAGCGCTTTGTCTTTCGCCGCAGACTCGTCGCCCTGCATCATCGCGCTCATCCGCGCCGCGAGGGCGAGCGCCTGAGGGACCGTGCGGTCCTTGAGCAGCTGCGTCATCATCGACGCCGACGCCTGGCTGATGGAGCAGCCCCGGCCGATGAAGCGCACGTCCCGGATTACGGCATCGGCCACGCGCAGCTGCAGGTCGATCTCATCACCGCACAGCGGGTTGTTGAGCGATACCGAGTGCGTTGCACCCTCCAGCGCTCCCTTATTGCGGGGGCGCCGGTAGTGATCGAGAATCAGCTCCTGGTAGAGCGCACTGAGCCTGGGCTCAGGCGGGGACGTATCCAAACAGCGCTCCGGCCTTGACCAGCGAGCCGGCGAGGGCGGCGACGTCGTCGAGGTCGTTGTAGATGTAGAACGACGCGCGCGCGGTCGCGGGCACGTTGAGCCGGCGCATCAGCGGCTGAGTGCAGTGGTGGCCGGCCCGGATGCACACGCCGTCCTGATCGAGGATGGTGGCGATGTCGTGCGGGTGGATGTCGCCATATGTGAACGACACGACGCCCGCACGGTGGCCGCGCGGGCCGTACACGGTCACCCCATCGATCTGCGTCAATTGGTCGATCGCTGCCTGGGCGAGCGCCTGCTCGTGCTCTGCGATCCGCTCGAGGCCGATCGCGCTCAGGTAGTCAATGGCGGCGGCGAGCCCGACTGCGCCCTCCACGTTCGGCGTCCCGGCTTCGAACTTGTGCGGGATCTTGTTGTACGTGGAGTGGTCATCGAACACGCGCGAGATCATCTCGCCGCCGCCGTGATAGGGCGGCATCGCCTCGAGCAGCTCCGGCTTCGCAACCAGCGCGCCGGAGCCCATCGGCGCGAGCATCTTGTGTCCCGACAGGGCGTAGAAGTCGCAGTCGAGCGCCTGCAGGTCGACCTTCACGTGGGGCGTCGACTGCGCGCCGTCCACCACGACGGCCGCTCCGACCGCGTGGGCGAGCCGCGTCAACTGCGCCGTCGGATTCACCGTGCCGAGCGCGTTCGAGACATAGGGGAACGCGACGATCTTGGGCCGCCGCTCGAGCGCCGTCCCGAAGTCGGAGAGGTCGATGCGACCATCCTCCGTGATCTCCACCATCCGGAGGGTCGCGCCCTTCTCCTGGCAGAGGATCTGCCACGGCACGAGGTTCGAGTGGTGGTCCAGCGCCGTCACCACCACGGTGTCGCCCCGCCCGACGTGGGCCCGGCCGTAGGACCCCGCGACCAGGTTGATCGCCTCTGTCGTGCCACGCGTGAAGACGACACCCTCGGGCGCCCAGGCGTTTACGAATCCACCGAGCTTCGCACGGGCCGCCTCGTAGGCCTCCGTGGCGCGGATCGCGAGGCTGTACGCCCCGCGGTGAACGTTGGCGTTGGTGGTGCGGTAGTAGTCGGCGATCGCGTTCAGCACCGCTGCGGGCTTCTGGGTCGTGGCGGCGTTGTCCAGGTACACGAGGCGGCGGCCGTTCTCCTGCCGCTCGAGCAGCGGAAAGTCGGCGCGCAACCGGGCGGCGTCGAGCATCACGCGAGCTCCGCGCGCACCAGGCGATCGAGGCGATCCCGCAGGTCGGCGCTCCGCATCCGGCCGAGGATCTCGGCCGCGAAGCCGTAGGTCAGGAGGCTGCGCGCCGTCTCGGGCGAGAGCCCGCGGCTCTGCAGGTAATAGAGTGCGGTCGGGTCGAGCGGTCCGACGGTCGAGCCATGGGTGCACTTCACGTCGTCCGCGTGGATCTCGAGCTGGGGCTGGCTGTCGGCCCGCGCCTCGGTCGAGAGGAGCAGGTTGTTGTTCGTCTGCTTCGAGTCGGTGCGCTGGGCGCCGGGCCGTACGATGATGCGGCCGGTGAATACGCCGTGCGCCCGCTCGGCGAGCACACCGTTGAAGAACTCGTGACTGGCGCAATGCGGCCGGGCGTGGTCGATCACGGTGTGGTGGTCGGCATGCTGGCTGCCGCCGAGCACGTACAAGCCATTCAGGATCAGCTCGGCACCCGTGCCGTCGAGCACGGTCGTGATGTCGTGCCGGGCGAGCGTGCCGCCCAGCGTAATGGCGTGCAGCCCCAGGTAACTGTCGCGCTCCTGTCGCGATTGTGTCGTGGCGACATGATAACCGCGGCGACCTTCTCGCTGCACGCGGTAGTACTCGACGCGGGCGCCCTCTCCCACGACGACCTCGCTCACCGCGTTGGTCCAGTGCACCCCGTCCCCGAGCGAGGCGAAGGTCTCGACCACCACCGCCTGCGCGCCCCGCTCGACCACGATGAGGCCGCGCGGGTGTGCGACCTTCGGCCCGTCGCTCCCGCCCACAGTCGCGACGCAGACCACCTCGAGTGGCTGCGCGAGCACACAACCAGCCGGGACGTGCACGAACGCACCATCCGCCAGGAACGCCGTGTTCAGCGCTGCGAAGGCGCTGTCGCGCCAGTGCGCGAGCCGGGTGAGATGCGCGCGCGCGAGCTCGCCGCTCGGGCCCGCCTGGAGGGCCGCGGCGAGACTGCCCGCATACACGCCGTTCGGCAATCCCGCGAGCGACGACAGCCCGCGGACGTACCCGCCGTCCACGAACACGAGGCGGGGGCCCGCTCCGAGTTGCAGGCGCTCGACCTCTGCCGGAGCGGGAAGCGGAGAGTGGGCAGCAGGCGCGAGCGTGAATCGCGTCTCCGCGATCGGGGCGACGCTGGTAAAGCGCCACTCCTCCTGTTTCATCGTCGGGAAGCCGAGCTCGGCGAACCGGGCGATCGCGCCCTCGCGGATCTCCCGGAGCCAGGCGGGGGCGCCCGCGGCGCCATTGCTCGCGAACGTCTGGAAGTCGCGGACGTAGTGCTCGGTCATGCCACGGGCGCCGGTTCGCGGGTCCAGTCGTAGCCCCGTTCTTCGAGCTCGAGCGCTAGCTCCTTACCGCCCGACTTCACGATCCGGCCGGCGGACAGCACGTGCACGATGTCGGGCTGGATATGGGTGAGGATCCGGTAGTAGTGCGTCACGAGGACCGTGGCATTGTCGGGGCGGCGCAGCTTCTCCACCGTCTGCGCCACGGTTTTCACCGCGTCGATATCGAGGCCGGAGTCGGTCTCGTCGAGGATCGCAAGCTTGGGCTCGAGCACCGCCAGCTGGAGGATTTCGTTGCGCTTCTTCTCGCCGCCCGAGAAGCCGTCGTTGACGGGGCGATTCAGGTAGCTGTCGTCCCAGCCGATCAGCTTGAGTTTTTCCTCGAGCGCGTCCATGAATTCCACGGGGCCGAGCTCTTCCTCACCGCGGTGCTTGCGGATCGCGTTCACGGCGGAGCGGAGGAAGTACGCGTTGGTGATGCCGCGGATCGCGACGGGGTACTGGAACGCCAGAAACAGCCCCTCGCGGGCGCGTTCTTCGGGCTTCAGCGCCAGCAGGTCTTTGCCCTCGTACCGGATCGACCCTGCGGTGACGGTATAGGCGGGGTGCCCCCCGAGGACCTGGGCCAGGGTGCTCTTTCCAGAGCCGTTCGGGCCCATGATGGCGTGTACCTCGCCGGTGCGCACCACGAGGTCGACACCACGCAGGACCTCCCGGCCTTCGACGGTGGCGTGGAGGTTCTCGATCTGCAGCAACACGTTCCCCGTCATCCGACGCTGCCTTCGAGAGAGATCCCGAGCAGCCGCTGCGCCTCGACGGCGAACTCCATCGGCAGTTCCTTGAAGACTTCCTTGCAGAACCCGTTCACGATCATCGAGACCGCGTCCTCGGCCGACAGGCCGCGTTGCTTCGCGTAGAAGATCTGGTCCTCGCCGATCTTCGACGTGGACGCCTCGTGCTCCATGATCGCCGTGCTGTTGCGCACGTCGATATACGGGAAGGTGTGGGCTCCGCACTGGTCGCCGATCAGCATCGAGTCGCACTGCGAGTAGTTCCGAGCGTGCTCGGCACCCTTTAGGATCTTCACCAGGCCGCGGTAGGTATTCTGCCCATGGCCGGCCGAGATGCCCTTGGACACGATGGTCGAGCGGGTGTTCTTCCCCATGTGGATCATCTTGGTGCCCGTGTCCGCCTGCTGACGCTGGTTGGTCACGGCCACCGAGTAGAACTCACCGATCGAGTTGTCCCCCTGGAGAATGCAGCCCGGATACTTCCAGGTGATCGCTGAGCCGGTCTCCACCTGGGTCCAGGAGATCTTCGAGTTCTGGCCGCGGCACGCGCCGCGCTTGGTGACGAAGTTGTAGATCCCGCCGCGCCCCGCTTCGTCCCCCGGGTACCAGTTCTGGATAGTCGAGTACTTGATCGTAGCTGCGTCGAGCGCGACCAGTTCGACCACGGCCGCGTGCAGCTGGTTCTCATCGCGGACCGGCGCCGAGCAACCCTCCAGGTAGCTGACGTAGCTCCCCGCGTCGGCGATAATCAGGGTGCGCTCGAACTGGCCGGTGGACGACGCGTTGATCCGGAAGTAGGTGGAGAGCTCGAGCGGGCAGCGTACGCCCTTGGGGATGTAGGCGAACGAGCCGTCGGTGAACACCGCCGAGTTGAGCGCCGCGAAAAAGTTGTCGTTGTACGGGACGACCGACCCGAGGTACTGCTGAACGAGCTCCGGGTGCTCGCGGATCGCCTCCGAGATCGCGCAGAAGATGATCCCCTGCTTGGCCAGCGTCTCCCGAAACGTGGTCGCGACCGACACCGAGTCGAACACCGCATCCACGGCCACGCCCGCCAGGCGCTTCCGCTCCTCGATCGGGATCCCGAGCTTTGCGAACGTCTCGAGCAGCTTGGGATCCACCTGCTCGAGGCTCTCGAGTGCAGGGCGCTGCTTGGGCGCCGCGTAGTAGCTGATCGCCTGATAGTCGATAGGCCCGTAGGTGACGTTCGACCAGTGCGGCTCGGCCATCTTGAGCCAATTCCGGTACGCCTTGAGGCGCCACTCGAGCATCCATGCGGGCTCGCCCTTCTTCGCCGAAATCAGCCGGATGACGTCCTCGCTCAGGCCGGGGGGGACGACATCCGCCTCGATATCGGTGACGAACCCGTACTTGTACGGCTGCAGCACCTGGGCTTCGATAGAGGTCATGGCTGCTCCGTGACCCCGGGCTCGCGCGCGGGAGTCGCTGGTTCGGCAAACGTGATCGCGTACTCGCACGCGTTGCATCCGCTCGTGATATGCGTGCGCCGCTCGACGGCGGCTCCGAGCACGTCCCGCAGAAATTGCTCCTCCGCCGCGCACACCTCGGGGAAGCGCTCGGCGACGGCGCGGATCGCGCAGTTGTGCTCCGAGAGGCGGAACGCGCCGGCCGCCTCGTGCCACTCGGCCATGTAGCCCTGCTGGTTCATCAGCCGGGCGATGAGATCCACCCGCTCCGACGCCGCGGCGCCGGCCAGCTCCGCTTGCAGCTGGCGCGTGAGCTCGCGGTAGTGGTCTTCGAACAACTCCACTGCCGCCTGGCGGCCGCTCTTCCCGGCGACGCGCTCCAGCAGCTGGGTGAGTGTCTCCTCGTAAGCGCGCGGGAACAGCGCCTCGCCGTCCGCGCTCAACCGGTATGCGAACGTTGGCGCGCCGACCCCGCGCTGCTCACGACCGTAGACGATGAGAGCCTCCGCCTCGAGCTCCTTCAGATGGTGGCGGATCGCGTTAGCGGAGACACTCAGCTGGCGGGCGAGGTCCTTTGCTGTCAGCGGCTGCGCGCGCTTCAGCAGGTGCAGGATCTCCCCGCGAAGTCCTTTGTGCGCCGTGAGTTGCGGGTGATGGGTCGTCATGGACGCCGAATCCTAAGGGAAGTACTCGGGATTGTCAACTAAACTAAACAATCTTTGCGTGAATTCGGAAGTCGCTGCGCCCTCAATAGATGTCGCGATTCACTTCCCTCACTAGCCGCTCGTAATCCCGCGGGGTGTTCAGGTCGTCAAGCACCGCCGGGTCGTCCACCGTGACGGTGCGGAGCTCGGACTGATGGGCGCGCAGCACCGCCCGAGCGCCGTGCCGGGTGGCCGCCTCGCTGGTCTCGACCTCTTCGAATAGCGACGCATCCCAGATGACCGGTTGGCCGCGCCGCTCGGCAAAGGCCGGGACGACCGCCGGCCCGCCGGCGCGGCGGTAGGCCTCGATCAAGCGCTCCACGGTCGCCAGCCGGACGTGAGGCAGGTCGACCGGCCAGGCGAGCACGGCGGCGGGCCGGAGCGGCCGCAGAGCCGCGAGTGCCGCCCGCAACGAGCCGATAGGGCCGGTTTCGACCTCCGGGTTCTCTACAATCACGCAGTCGTGGGGCGCGAGAATCGGCCGGACCCGTGGCGCGTCGGGGCCGAGCACCACGAGGCGGAGCTTCAAGTCGAGCGCTTCCAGCGCTTCGAGGATGCGGATGATGAAGGGGCGACCGCGGAAGTCGAGCAGCGGCTTGGGGGTACCCATCCGCCCGGAGCGCCCGGCGGCAAGCACGACGCCAGCGAGGGACATGGCACCAACCTTACCCCGAGTTGCACCCGGGCGCCAAACCCCCAAATTGGCGCCCCATGGCTGTGCGGCGCATTCGCCAATTGGGCGATCCCATCCTCCGGGTCCGCTGTGAGCGGGTCCAGAATCCGAAGTCGGCCGCGACCCGGCTCATCGCGGACGACCTGCGGGACACCCTGCGCGCGGCGAAGGAGAAGTACAAGATGGGCCGGGCCATGGCGGCGCCGCAGATCGGCGCGCCGGTGCGGATCGTGTTGGTCCAAGTGGACAAGCAGCGTTGGACCATGATCAACCCGGAAATCACCGACGTCGGGCCGGACGACTTCCTGGTGTGGGACGACTGCTTTTCCTTCCCGAGCGTGTTTGTGCGGGTGTCGCGTGCCTACACGGCGACCCTCACGTACACCGACCTGAAGGGCAAGCAGCACACGATGCAGCTGGAGGGCCCGATGGCCGAGCTGCTGCAGCACGAGATCGATCATCTCGACGGCATCCTCGCGCTCGACCGGGCGGCGGGTCCCGACCCGTTCGCCTTCCGCTCGGAATGGGAGAAGATCCACGACCCGTCGGAGCGCTATAGCCGGCCCAAGCCCCGCGAATTGGCCTGACGCGGCCGCGCTGCGGACCTAGGTCGCGGCGCGCGCCGCTGGTCAGGCGGAGGCTTCAGCAGCCGCCGTCAGTGCACCAGGGGCAGTCGCACATACCGCTCACTTCCTTTCCGCCGGCCCGACCGGCTCGGCATCATCGCGGTTCCGAACACGCACTTGCCGTCTCGCCGCAGGTCGAGACGCGTGCGCAAGCGCCGTACGTCTTCCTGCACATCGGTACAGGAGCAGACCGTCGCGATGCAGGAGCGGATGCCGTCGAGCAGGGGATGGTCGGGCTGGCGCAGCCGGTAGTAAATCCAGCGACCTTCGCGACGCTCGTCCACCAGACCGGCTGCCTTGAGCACCTTGAGGTGCCGGCTGATGTTGGGTTGGGAGACATCGAGGGCGTCAACGAGCTCGCAGACGCAGGCTCCGGTCGGCACTGCAAGCAGGCAGCAGGCGAGACGCAGCCGGATGCGGTCGCCCAGTGCGGCGAAGAGGTCCGCGACATCACGCGCCACGGCATGCATATATTCCAATTTATGAATATGTAACCAGGCGTCAATCGCGACGTGATGGAGCGCCAGCTTTGCGACAGCATCCGTCCACCGCGTTCGCCCACCGAGCGCACGCGCTCGGCTAGATTGTAAGACGACAGGGGTGCTCGCCCGAGACCGCGGGCGAGCTGAGATCACACCCTTTGAACCTGATCCGGTTCGCACCGGCGAAGGGAGTCCCGTATGACCTGCCTCACCCAGATGCACTTCGCCCGCCAGGGCACCATCACCCCCGAGATGGAGCGTGTCGCGGAACGCGAAGAGCTGCCCGTGGCACTGGTCCGCGAGGAGGTGGCCCGCGGTCGGCTCATCCTCCCCGCGAACGTGCATCACCTGGCCCAGCGCCTCGACCCGATGGCGATCGGCAAAGTGGCGCGCGTGAAAATCAACGCCAACCTCGGCAACTCGGCCGTCGAGTCCAACATCGACCAGGAGCTCGACAAGCTGCACCACGCGGTCCACTACGGCGCCGATACCGTGATGGATCTCTCGACGGGCGGCGACATCGACGCCATCCGGCAGGCGATCCTTGACGCGTCTCCGGTACCCGTGGGCACGGTGCCGATCTACCAGGCCGTCACCGCGGTCAAGAAGGTTGAGGACCTCACGGCGGACGACCTGCTCGACATGGTCGAGCACCAGGCGCAGCAGGGCGTCGACTACATCACCGTCCACTGCGGCATCCTGCGCGAGTACGTGGGGCTCGCGCTCGGACGGGTGACGGGGATCGTGTCGCGCGGCGGGTCGCTGCACGCCTACTGGATGATGCACCACAACCGGCAGAACCCGTTCTACACCCATTTCGACCGTATCCTGGAAATCGCGCGGAAGTACGACGTCACGCTCTCGTTGGGTGATGCGTTGCGCCCGGGGAGCTTGGCCGACGCGAACGACCGGGCGCAGTTCGCCGAACTCGACACGCTGGGCGAGCTCACGACGCGCGCGTGGGCGAAGGACGTGCAGGTCATGATCGAAGGCCCGGGGCACATCCCGATGCACCTGATCGAGATCAACGTCCGGAAGGAGAAGGAGATCTGCCACGAAGCGCCGTTCTACACACTGGGGCCCCTGGTCACGGACATCGCGCCGGGGTACGACCACATCACCTCGGCGATCGGCGCGGCGATGATCGGCTGGTACGGGGCGGACATGCTGTGTTACGTGACCCGCAAGGAGCACCTGGGCCTGCCCAACGCCGAGGAAGTACGCGAGGGTGTGATCGCGTACAAGATCGCCGCGCATGCGGCCGACATCGCGCGCGGGCGCGCGGGCGCACGCCAGCGCGACGATGCGCTGTCGCGGGCGCGGTTCGCGTTCGACTGGAACGAGCAGTTCCGGCTGTCGCTCGACCCGGCGCGGGCACGCGAGCTACACGACGAATCGCTGCCGGCAGAATACTTCAAGTCAGCCGAGTTCTGCGCGATGTGCGGGCCCAAGTTCTGCTCGATGCACATCACGCGGGAGATCACGCGGAAGCTGGAAGCGGAGCAAGAGGGGGTACCGGCGGACTGAGCGGCAGGCGTCACCACGCGTCGAGCGTTTCGCTACCGCTGTCCTTCGACCTCCGCGATCGCTTCGTCAAGCTGACGCCGCCGCTCGGGATCGGTCGTACGCCCGCGCAGGCCCCGCAGCGCGGCGAGCTGCGCCGCGCGGAGTGCCTGGTCCGATGGCACGGCGAGGTCCGGCCGCACGCCCACGCGCTCCCAGTTCGTCTTGGTGATGGGATTGATGGCCCGCCCCGTCGGCACCCAGACGCCGAAGTGGTCCGTGACCCGCTGCATGCCGCCGGGATGAGCGCCGCCGCCCGTCGTGTCGCCGACGATGACGGCCCGCTGCCGAGTCTGGAGATTGTACGCGAACTCCTCCGCACCCGAGAAGGTGCGCCGGCTGGTGAGGACGTACACCGGCCGGTCGGGGCCGTAGCGTACGCCCGGGACCCGAGTGCGAGTATAGAAGTGCTCGGTGCGGTTGCCGGGACGCCAGTAGAGCGAGTTCAGATGCACCGAGTCCGCACCGAAGAGATAGCTCGAGACAAACGCGACCATGCCCGGCGTCCCGCCGCCGTTCCGGCGCACGTCGATGATCAGGGCGTCGGTGTTGGCCAGGAAGGTAAACGCCGCAGCGGCGACGTCCTCGATCCACGCCGGCTCGAACCCGAAGCTCCGCACCTCGAGGTACCCCACGTTGCCCGGGAGCCGCTCCACTCTCTCAAACCCGAAGTTGACCTGGCGGCCAAACGCCCGAGCCCGCGCCTCCATCTCCGGGGTCCGGCCCGGTTGCGCGTCCAATCGTGGCAGCGGCTCGTCACTGTAGCGCACCCGGAGGTGCCGGTCCTGACTCACGGCCTGGAGGTGCGCCGTGAGCGAGTCGGCCAGCGCCTGGGCGCTTGTGATCCGCTCGTACTCTCCGCGCCGCACCCGGTCCCGGATGGCGCGCTCCATCGCCACGGCCGTGTCCGGAAAGACGTAGGCTTCCGTGAGCCGGGCCAGGACGCCGTCGATCACCTGCCGTCGCGTCGCCGCGTCGACGGTCATGTCGGCTGGATTCGAGCCCTGCGCCAGAACTGGAGGCACGGCGACCGCGAGCCAGACGGCTGCGAGAGAGACGCGTCGACTCATGACTCACCCCGCGCTGTGGGTCGTGAAAGAGGTTACCGATAACCACCGGTATGACGCGGCGCGCGGCAAGAGGGTCGCGCGCGGCGCGCTGTCTCCATGGCTGTCACCATGGTGTGTGAACGCTGTTCAGCCGAGGACTGCCCCGGCACGCGCCGGAAGATGCCGCCATCGAGCAGCGCAGCGTGCGCGGGCCGAGTGCGGTCGCAGGCAGCGGCACTGTGAGGGAGCCGATTCCGACGAACGCGCGGTGCCAGCCGGTTAACGAGGCTCGGTGACGGAGAGCTGTCACGATGCTGTGCGGTTGCTGTTGGCCAGTTCAGGGACCGCGCTTGACGAAGAACTCGTAGGGAGCCGTGCCCACTTCGTCGCCGAACGTGCCGCCGCCGCGCACGCGGACGAGATACGCTCCCCCCTGCGGCACGACGAAGCCGCCGGGCGACCAGTATTGTGGTGCGCTGACGATGAGACTCGCCCCTTGGCCGGCCAGCATGGCCCCCGTCGCTGGGTCTACGACCTCGAGGGTAATGAAACTCCCGGTGGGCACGGCGTTCGCCGTGAGTCGCCACCACGGGGTGAGCGTTTCGCCGGGCGTCCCAGTCGAGGTGAACTCGTCGATGTCGCCGGCGGGCAAGATCGCCTCGCCTCGAACCGTGTCGCCCAGCGCGAAGGAGGAGGCCACGTTCTCCGGAGCGCGATTCACGGCGACCACGCGGAACCGGTAAGGACCGACGAAGCGAAACACGTTGCCGCACGTGGCGTCATAGCACGAACCAAAGAACTCTCCGCGACGCTCTGCCACCACGATTCGGATCTTGCCCGAGGCGGGTGCCCTGAACGGGCCCACCGCTCTCTCAAACGACTGTCCCACGACCCACGCCAACGTGTCGCCGGTCGCGGGATCGAGCGCAATGAGCCAAGGATAGCCTGGCGAGCCAGGCGTCTGGAACACGATGTTGAGGTCCTGTCCGGCCGCCGCGCGGAGCGTGTACTCGTCCCAGTCGCCGGGTGCGTCGATTGCCTCGCCAGTGATGGAGTCTCCCGGGACGAGGGCGCTGGGTACGCGCTCCGGCGACGTCCCGAGAAGCTCTACCGTGAAGCGATAGGGCCCGCGCTCGCCGATAGGTGCCCGTCAGGAGCGACGACCCGTCCACCCGCATCGTATACGTGGGCGAGCGCGAGGCGCCCCGTTTGATCGAGGGCCGCCGACGCCGAACCCGGGTCCGAACGAATAGGCCGACGCCACAGTGCGGCCGTATGCGTCGAGCAGCTGCGCCGTGAGGACGCCCTCGGGACCGTCCGGGCCGCGTTGCACGACGAGGTTCACGCCGCTCGAGTCCGGCACGCTCACTCGCCACTCGTCCACGTCGCCCGGCACGTCGATCGATTCTCGTGACACGCTGTCGCCGAGCGCGATGGTGTCGGGAGCCGTCTCAGGCCGGGGATTCACCTTGTACAGGAGCAAGCGATACGGCCCCCGATCAGGATCGGTACGGTCCCGCGACCCTGACACGCGGAGGCGGTACGTCCCGGTTGTCGGCAGGGCGAAACGACCCGTGACCTGACGCAGGAGGCTCGTGTCGGTCCCGCTGCTGGCGACGCCACCGAGTCGCGTGTCTCCGGCCGCCACGACGTCGAGCTGCAGGTACGTGTCCGCCGAGCCGGTCCGGGCTTGGAGGAACGCGTTGAACTCTTCGCCCGCCGCGCCGGAGAACGTGAACTCGTCCACGTCGCCCGGCATATCGATCGCCTCGCCCACGACGGTGTCGCCCGGCGCGATCGCGGCGGGCACGTGCTCGGGGCGGCGATCCACGGGATAGAGGAAAAAGCGATACGACCCCGTGTCGGCCAAGAAGTGGCTATCCGTGCCCGTCACGCGTGCGACGTACGATCCGCCCTGCGCCACCGTGAAGCGACCCGTGGCGTGGGCGAACAGGCCGGTATCGGATGCGGCGCTCGTCGCGACGGCTAATGGGGGATCCGAGCCGTGTGCGATTTCCAGCTGGAATGCTCGCGCTGACTGCAGGAACGCGATGAATTCGGCACCCGGGGCGGCCGCGAAGGTGAACTCGTCCACATCACCCGCGCGGTCGATGATCTCGCCGCGGATCTCGGAGCCGACCGGCACGACCGGAGTGCGATGCTCCGGTGCGCGATCGATCAGGTAGGACCAGAAACGGTACGGACCGTGGTAGCGGGAGAAGTTCCCGAGAACTCCGCGGAAGTCGAACCGGTAATCACGCGACGTGGGGAGCTTGATGCGGCCGGTCGTGAACCGCGCCGGGCTTCCCGCGTCGGCCAAGACGTAGCCCAGCAGATCTCGAGTGCCCGGATCCCGCACCACGAGATTGAGAACACCAGAGCCGGCCGGGGCGAGTGCTTCCGCTACGGCAACGACTTCCTGCCCGGCCTCCCCATGTGTGACGAACTCGTCCGCATCGACGCGGGGCTCGATCACTTCCCCCGACACGGTGTCCCCGATCGAAAACGCGGCCGGTCCAAGTTCCGGAGCCCGGTTGACGCCATACACCATGAAGCGGAACCGCGCCGCTGCGGTGGATGGGAAGGCCTGCGCTCTCAGGAGATAGACGCCACCCCCGGGGCTCTGGAAGTTCGCGCTGGCATTTTCGTCGAGCGGGCCGGAACGCGGGCTGGCGGACACCGACGCGACAGACTGGTGATATTCGGAATCCAGGACGATCAGTTGCACCGCGCCTTCCCGCGCCTCCAGGAACACGGCGTACTCACCGCCGGTGTCCGCCGCGAAGGAGTACGTGCGGACGGTATCGCCGGTAATCGCGTCTTCGATCACGACGCCGACCGGAATCCGCTCACCTTCTCCTCGAGGCTCGAACGGGGAATCACAGGCGATGGCCGCCGCGAGTGCTACAGCGGCGGTGCGAATCATCCCACGAAACGAGAGGGGCGGCTGCGCGGGGCGCATCACGTCTTTCGCACGGGCGCAAGACTCGTGCACACACACAACACGAATTGAGCCGCGCTTGGAGAGCGGAGTATTGGCGGCTTGTTGCCGTCACGCAACAGCCGGGCGGGAGCGTCAGGTTGCGACCGACGCGAACGCGCGCACCGGGAAGCTCCCTATTCCTTTGACTCTGGCGGGCACGGCGAAGAAGCGAAATCCGGTGTCGGGCAGCTGACCCAAGTTGCACAAGTGCTCCACGATGGGGATCCCGGCGCCGAGCAGGATGGTGTGCGCTGGCCGAGTGCCGTCCGCGGCATCGTCGATGTTGAGCGAATCGATCCCGACGAGGGCGGCGCCCGCCGCCACCAACTGCTCGGCCGCGTCGCGCGTGAGAAACGGGTGGCCCGTGCCGTACCGCTCGGTCCGCCAGTGAGCGTCCCACCCGGTGTGCACGAGCACGGCCTTGCCCCCCACGTCATGGCCCCGGAACAGCGCATTGTCGAGCCCGCGCCCGGAGCGCGTCGTCGCGCGGATCACGACGCCGTCCAGGTCAGCCACGGCTTCGAGCGGATAGTCCCCGATGTCCTTGGCGCCATCGTACCGATGGAACGGCGCGTCGATATACGTCCCGGTGTTGGCGAGCATGTCGATCTTCCCGATCTGAAACGTCGTGCCGGGGGCGTAGCGGCTGCGCGAAGCGTCCCGCGACAACCAGTCGCTGATCACCGGTGCCGGGAGACCAGGGTAGGTGACCATCCCGTGCTCGACGGTATGGCTCAGATCGACGAGTCGACGCCGCGCGGGCGTCACGACGCCGCGGGCGGCGCCCACCGCGCCGGATCCTGTCCGTAGAACCGTTTTAGTTCGGCGTACAGCCCGGCGTGCTCTCGCACCAGGCGTGCGGGCCGTTCGAAGAACGTTTCCGTCGCAACCGCGAAGAACTCGGCCTTGTCGGTTGCGCCGTACGCATCGAGCGCAGAAGGCCGCATGGCGACGGCATCATCGCGCAACCGCTCGTACTCCTCGCTCAGGACGCGCGCCCAGGTCCGGAGCGCGCCCGACACCAGGACGGGCATGCCATCGGGGGTGCCGTCCTCCTGGTCCAGTTGGTGCGCGAACTCGTGGAGGACCACGTTGTGGCCGTCCGCCACGTCACGCGCGCCGTTGACGACGTCGTCCCACGCAAGCACAACGACGCCGTTCCGCCACGACTGCCCGCTGAGTGGGCCCGCCGGCATGACGATTTCGCCGGTCTGAGGAGCGCGCGCCAACTTCGGGACGAACGCGTGCGGGTAGATCAGCACGGTCCGCAGCGTGGGATAACACGGACCCTCCAGGTGGAGCAGCAGCAGGCACGCCTCAGCCGCAATCGTCACCCTCATCTCCTCCGTGACGACGAGCCCGCCGCACCCCTCGACGTGCTTCTCCGCCAGGAACACCTGTGCCAGGCGCAGCAGCCGTTCCCGTTCGTCCGCTGCGAGCCCTCGCGCCAGCGGCACGCAACGGTCGAGAATGTCGAACCACCCGGACGGGATCGGCTCCGCCCGGAACCGGATCTGCCGCCTCCAAGAGAGCCGTCGCAGCAGCGTCGAGATGGCGAGGAACCCACCCGCGAAGCACGCCAGAGCGAGCAGCACGACCATCACGAGATCGCTCACGACGTCGATGATACCGCCTTCAGGCTACCTGGCTACTGCGTCGTTGGCTGAGCTGGACGGAGCACGCGCGCCACCGCCCTGAGCAGCTGCCCCTCGGCGCTCGCCCCATCGGGCGCTTCAGCGAGCACCACCGCGAAGCGCCGCCGCAGCAACGGATCCCGCATCGCGTGGGCGGCGAACTGGAGCGTGAGTGGTGTGAACCAAGGCGCCTGGCGCGCCCCGGCACCGGCCCTCGCCACGGCCGCATACTGCTCGAACAAGGCGAGGAGAAAGGCGCCCTTGGACGGGAACTGGCGATAGATCGCCCCCTTGGTGAACCCCGCCGTCTGGGCAACCTCATCCAGGGAGCCGAGCTCGATGCCCCGCTCGGCGAAGACCCGCAGACCCGCGTCGATCAGCAGCGACCGCGTCTCCGCCTTTCGCCTCGCGCGAATGATACCCATACGAATCTAAGATACTAACTAGCATCTCAATCGCAAAGCGTACGCGATTTTCGCCAGACTTAGATACCGATCAGTATCTCAACCGCCGTCAACTTCCGATGTCACAGGCTCTTGTGGCGTAATGTGACGTTGCTAATTGCGCCGCGCTAGACGGCTACCAGAGATTGGGCCGCGCCCGACACTTCCCTTTAACAGGAGCTCGTCCGTGAGCGACCAAGCACCGACCGCAGGCAATCTGCAGTTCGAGCGCGCGGAGCGTGCCACCCGGGCGACCGGATCGGGATGCGCTGTCTGCAAGCAGGTCATCACGACCACCTATTACGAAATCAACGGCAACGTGACCTGCCAGCGGTGCCGCAGCCGGATCATCGCCGAGCGGAACCGCGGGAGCTCCGGCACGCGGTTCGCGAAGGCACTGGGGCTCGGCGTCCTCGCAGCCGCTGCAGGTGCAGGGCTCTACTATGCCGTCGCCGCGGCGACGGGAAACGAGTATGCCATCGTCGCCATCGTCGTCGGCCTGCTGGTGGGCGGTGCAGTGCGCAAGGGATCGCACGGGCGCGGCGGCTGGCGCTACCAGGCCCTGGCGATGGGCCTCACCTACAGCGCCATCGTGGTGACGTACATACCGCAGATCGTGAAGGCGATGATGGACCGCCGCGCGGCGATAATCAGTGAAGGAGTCCATCGGGCCGGTGACGCCGCAACGATCACGGCCCCTACCACGGCACCGGATCAGACCGGACGGCCGGCGATCGCCGGCGATTCCGCTCGCGTGCCGGCCAAGCAGGTCGGCGTGGGTGGCGTGCTCCTAGGTGTCGGAGCGCTGTTCGTATTGGCGGCCGCCCTGCCGATCCTCGCGGGGATCAGCAACATCATCGGACTGTTCATTATCGGCATTGCTCTCTACGAGGCGTGGAGGCTGAACAAGGCGGTCGCGCTGCGCATCACGGGACCCTATCAGGTCGGCACTCCACCGCCCGCCCCCGCCTAGGCTTCCCTATGATTGACACTGTGTCTGCAGGATCGGCGCCACCCGTCTGTCCTGAGTGCGGTGCCCAGGTAGCCCCCGCGCTGCTTGCCTGCCCGTCCTGCCACCGGCTGGTCCACGTCGACGAGCTGAAGCACCTGGCGGCCGCAGCCGCCCAGGCGAAGCAAACGGGTGACGCGAGCGCCGAACTCGCCGCGTGGCGTCAGGCGCTCGATCTCCTCCCACCGGACACGACGCAGCACCGTACCGTCGCCACGCGCGTCGCCGAGTTGAGCCGCGCGGTGGATCGACAGCCGGCCGCCGGCAAGCAGGGCTCCCGCTTGGGCAAGGGTGCGGCCGGAGGGCTCGGCGCAATCGGCGTACTGCTCGCGAAGTTCAAGTTCGCCCTGGTCTTCGTGCTGACCAAGGCCAAACTGCTGTTGCTCGGGCTCACGAAGGCGAGCACGCTCTTTTCGATGCTCCTGTCGATGGGGGTGTACTGGACGATCTGGGGTTGGAAGTTCGCGCTGGGCTTCGTCGCGTCCATCTACATTCACGAGATGGGGCACGTGCAGGCACTCACTCGCTACGGCATCAAGGCGACCGCGCCGATGTTCATACCCGGTGTTGGCGCCTTCATTCGTCTCAAGCAGTACCCGACCGACCGCCGCGAAGACGCGCGGGTCGGGCTCGCGGGACCGATTTGGGGCGTGGGCGCAGCAGCGGCGGCGTACGCGATCTATTTCGCATCGCGCGCCGGGATCTGGGGGGCGATCGCACACGTGGGCGCGTTCATCAATCTGTTCAACCTGGTTCCGGTATGGCAGCTCGATGGCGCGCGCGGGTTCCGAGCTCTGACCCGCAAGCAACGTTGGATCGCCGTCGGCGTGATCGGCCTGGCGTGGCTGCTCACCTCGGAGGGCCTGCTCGTACTGCTGCTCGTAGCTGGGGCAGCCGCGGCGTGGTTCGGGGACGCCGCTCAGGAGTCCGATGGAACGGCCTTGCTGCAATACACCTGGCTCGTCGCCATATTGTCGCTGATGACCCGCATCTCCGTGGTCGGCGCGGCGCGGCAGTGAACGTCGCCGGACCTGCCCGCCGTTGCGCTCGTCTCCAACCGAATGTGCCTGTCGGACTTGACTGGGGTGGGCCCTCTTCTATGTTTGCGATTCGGCCGGATGCGCCCGCCGTCGGGACGCGAGACTCGCTGGAGCTTGGATGACGTACATCATCGCAGAACCGTGCATCAACCTGAAGGATCGCTCCTGCGTGGATGTCTGTCCGGTGGACTGCATCTACGAGGGCGAGGATCAGCTGTACATCCACCCCGACGAGTGCATCGATTGCGGCGCCTGCGAGCCGGAGTGCCCAGTCACCGCGATCTTCCCCGAGGAAGACACGCCGCCGCAGTGGAAGTCGTACATCGCGAAGAACCGCGACGTCTTTCAGGGCGCGACTCCGCCGGGCAAGCCACAGCGTAAGGGCAGCTAGCTTCCCTGACGCCGGGCGCCAGCCCCGGGGGATTCTCCCCTCACCGCAAGGTTTCCAAGAAGTCCGCGATCAAGCGGGTCGTTGCGAGCGGCTGCTCGAGCGGCGCGAGGTGCCCCGCCGCTGGGACGACGTGGCATTGCGCCTTGGGGATCAGGGCCGCCATCGCCTGTGCCACGGCCGGCGGAGCGATCTGATCTTCGCTCCCCACGAGCACCAGCGCCGGTACCCGGATCTGCGGCAGCGTTTCGGTCGAGTCGGGCCGGTCGCGCAGCGCGTGCAGCGCGCCCACGAGCCCCGGCACCGACCAGCGACGCGCCATATCACGCACCTGCTCCGCAACCTCAGGCTGCGTCTGCCGCGCCAGCAGCTTCGGCAACAGCCGGCTCACCAGAGCGTCCTGGCCTTCGCGCTCGGTCAACGCGGCGAGCTTGTCGCGCTCGCGCTTCGCGTCGGGGGCGTCAGGGTCGGGCTTGGTATCGACGAGCAGCACGGCCGTCACCCGGTCGGCGTAGCGCCGCAGCAACTCGAAGGTCACGTACCCGCCCATCGACAGCCCGCACACCGCCGCTGCGCCTACGCCCAGTGCGTCGAGGATCGCCACCAGGTCGTCGGCGTAGCGAGCGATCGAGTACCCGTCCGGCGCGGCCGAGGCGCTGGACGCCCCGGCGCCCCGCAGGTCGGGAGCGATGCGCTTCCAGCGCGCCAGCGCCGCGAGCTGATGCCGCCACACGCTGCGGTCGAACGGGAAGCCGTGCACCAACAGGACCGGAGGGCCATCGCCCCGGACCTCGACCGCGAGCTCAGCCGCCCCGACCGACACGCGGATCGGCTGATGCGATCCGGAGGTGCGCGGGCCCAGGAAGCGTGCGATCTCCTCCGGTAGGGGGGTGACGCGGCCGAGGCGGTCGACGCAGACGAACACGATCTCCGCTTCGGCGATGGTGACCTCGTCCGAGACGCGGCGGACGATGTGGCGCAGCGTCAGGCTGGTCGTCCCGCGCTGCGCCACGGTCGTCTCGATCCGCAACAGGTCGCGCGGGTACGCCCCCGCCTTGTAGTCAATCACCGCCCGGCGCGCGGCCGGCCAGACACCGTTGCGGTCGAACAGATCCATCCCGGGGCCGCGCGCGAGTGCCTCCCAACGCGCGCGTTCGAGCAACGTCAGGAGCGCCGCTTGATTCAAGTGGCCGAAGGCGTCGCAGTCGTAGGGATAGACCGTCAGCTCGACGGTGGGGAAGGCAGTCACCGGGCGGGCTCCGGCGGGGGAGAGAGCACGCCAAACGTATGCCAAAACACGACCCGTTGCACGTTCCACGTTCCACGTTGCAGGAGAACAGCGAACGCCTTGGCGCCGTAGGTGGAGTCGAGGACCAGGCCGTGCTCGGCCGCGAGGCGGCGTGCCGATTCGCCTTCCGGCGTGGGGTGCCCATAGCCTTTTCCGCCCCGCCCGTCCGCGATCACCAGCGGTGTGCGGGCTGCGGGATCTGGGACGCGGATGTCGTGATCCGCGAGGAGCCGCGCCGCGCGGTGCGCGAGGCGCAGGGTGCGCCAGCGGTTAGCGACGAGTACCGGAGCCACGCGCACTCCGATCACCCGCGTCGGCCAGCCGAGCTGAGCGACGCCGAGCAGCAGGCCGGCGAGCGTGCCGCCGGTGCCGAGCGGCGCGACGATCGCGTCGGGGGGCCCGGGGAGCTGTTGCGCGAGCTCGAGGGCGGCGAGGAGATGGCCCACCACGGCGCGCGGGTGCGCGCCGCCGCCGGGGACCCAGCGCCGGGGGCCGAGACGGCCGGCGCCGCGCCACGCGCCGAGCAGGGCGAGCGGCAGCGCCGCGCGCGTGGGAGCGCGCACGACCAGCGCGGCGTGCGCGTCGCACGCGGCGGCGACGGCGCGGCTCGCCTCGGTCTCGGGCTGGGGGAACTGGGCGAGCGCAGCGCGACAGGACAGGGCCGCAGCGTGTACCGCGGTGGCGAGGCAGTGCGTCGAGCCCGTGCCGCCGACGGTCACGAACACGCTCCCCGCCGGCACACCCGCGAGGAGCAACTCGAGGCCGCGCACCTTGTTGCCGCCGCAGCGCGGCGCCGAACGATCCTCGCGCTTAAGCCACAGCGCGTCCAGGCCGATGGTCCGCGCGAGGGCAGGGGCGGGCTCGAGGGGCGTGGGCCAACGTCCCAGACTACAGGGAGCTAGCGCCGCGCGTATCTTTCGAGTCAGTCGCTCCGGATCGGACACTGCCAACCTTCAGAACCGAGAGTCGCGATGCGGGTTGCCACCGATTACATCCGCCACGCGGCCCGCGCCGCCCGCAAATGCGCGGGCGACCCGCTGGGTGGCGCCCCCCAACCACCGGACCCCGAATTCTACAAGACGCTCGCGAGGGCGCTCGAGGAGATCGCGGCCGGGCTGGAGCAGTTGGGCAAGGAAGAGTGAGCCGGACGGGAGCACCGTGTGCATAGCTACATTCGGACGCCCGAGGCGCTCGCCGAAACCGTCGCCGCGTTTCGGCGCGAGCCGCTGGTCGCGGCGGATACCGAGGCCGCGAGCTTCCACCGATACCGCGACCGGATCTTCCTCGTCCAGCTCGCTACCCGCGCCCGCACGGCGATCGTCGACCCCCTGGTTCTGCCCGACCTCTCGCCGGTGGGCGCGCTGCTCGCGGACCCGGGGGTTGAGAAGGTGTTCCACGATGCGGACTACGACCTGCGCATCTTGGACCGGGACTACGGGTTCCGCGCGGTACGGGTGTTCGACACCCGCATCGCCGCCCAGCTCGCGGGCGAGCCCGCGGTGGGGCTGGCCGCATTGCTCGAAAAGTATCTGGGCGTGAAGCTCGCGAAGGAGCACCAGAAGGCGGACTGGTCGCGCCGGCCGCTGCCGCCCGCGATGCTCGAATATGCGGCGGCCGACACCCAGCACCTCCCCGCCCTGCGTGACGCGTTGCGCGACCGCCTCTCCCAGCTCGGTCGTCTGGCCTGGGCGGAGGAGGAGTGCGCGCGCCTCGAGTCGCTGCGTTGGACCGGCGCACCTAACGGCACCGATGCGTTCCTGCGTCTGAAGGGAGCGCGAGCGCTGACACCACGCTCGCTCGCCGCGCTGCGCGAGCTGTACCGCTGGCGCGAGGCCGTCGCCCGTGAGCAGGACAAGGCCACGTTCCGCATCATCGGGAACGACGCCCTGCTCGGCGTGGCGAAAGCGCTGCCGCGCTCGCCCGCGGATCTCGCGCAGGTCCCCCAGCTCCCCGCTACCCTGGCGCAGCGGCACGGCCCTGCGCTGCTCGAGAGCGTCCGCCGGGCGCTCGCCCTCTCCGAGCCCGAGCTGCCGCACGTCGAGCGGGGCGCCCGGCCACCCAGGGACGCGACGTTCGACGCACGCCTCGAGCGGCTGAAGACGGTGCGCAACCGAGTGGCCGCCGAACTCGGCCTCGATCCGGGCGTGTTGTGCGGCCGATCCACGCTCGAGGCGGTGGCGCGGACCACCCCCGTCCCAAACGATCGCGCCGGGCTCGCCCGGGTGGCGGAGCTCCGGCGCTGGCAGATCGACGTGCTCGGGAGCGCGCTGCTTGCGGCGCTCGCCTAGAGCCCCATCAACGCACGCACCTTGGGGTCCATCTTTTCCGGCGTCCAGTAGGGCTCCCACACGATCTCGATGTTCACATCCTGCACGCCGTCGAGCGCGCGGATCACCTTGTAGGCGTCGTTCGTGATCATCGGGCCGGCCGGACACCCGGGCGAGGTGAGCGTCATGTTGACCTCCACTTCGCCGCCCACGACCGCGATGTCGTACACGAGGCCCAAGTCGATGATGTTCATGTCGAGCTCGGGGTCCTTCACCTGCCGCAAGGCGTGGCGCACCACCTCTGCCGTGAGCGCTGCCGGTGCCGTCATGGAGGACTCCTTCTGCTTCATGCCGTCGTCCCGAAGCTTAGTCAGCGGGGTAGCCCCGCACCAGACAGCGCCGCTGCCGCGCAATCCAGGCGTAGACCCGCCGGGCCACGGGGCGCACCCCGGGCACCAAGAAGATGGCCGCGAGCCACCGCCTCCGCAGCAGGCGCAGCATTTCCGGCGCCGCGTCTGCGCCGGCGAACACACGACCGTCGGGGAGCACGAGATGCATCGCCGCCGCGAGCGCGGGAAGCGGAATTCCGAACCTCGCAACCCGTTCCCGGTCCTGAAACGGAACCACCTCGAGCCGGTGTTCCCGGTCCCGGCGCAGCACGAGGTCGACGCACTTCCGGCAGAACCCGCACTCGCCATCGTAAATCAGGGTGGGCCGTTCAGCGCGCATCGGACGCCTGGGCGGCCGCGTCGGCAAGCCGGCCGCGCACTGTTTTCAGGACCGTGAACGGCCGTCGCGCGCGCGGGGCGTAGGCCCGGTTCGTGAGCAGCACCACGAACAGGTCGCGATCGGGGTCAATCCAGAGCGACGTCCCGGTCCAACCAGTGTGGCCGTAGCTTCTGGGGCCGAACCGCGTCCCCGCGCTCGACTCCTTCTCGCCCGTGGGCACTGCCTGCCAGCCGAGGGCGCGAGCCTCGGTGCCGTGGCCGAAGTCCGCTGCTTTGCCGGTGAACAGCCGCACGGTCTCCGCACGCACCAGGCGCCGGCCGTTCGGGCGCGCCCCGCCCGAGAGCATGAACTGAGCAAAGCGCGCGACGTCGGCAGCCGTCGCGAACAGGCCGGCGTTCCCCGAGACCCCGCGCAGCTTGAACGCGCTGCCGTCGTTTACCACCCCCGCCACGGGGTGGCCGTGCCACACCCCCGTCGGCGCGATCCGCGACCTGAGCCGGGCGGGCGGCCGAAACAGGGTCTCTCGCAGGTCCAGGGGCGCGAACACCTCGCGAGCCGCAAACCGGTCGAGCGGCTCGCCGGCCGCGCGCCGCACCACTTCACCGAGCAAGATCGCGTTGAGATCGCTGTAAATGACGCGCGTACCAGGCGGAACACGGGGCGTCTCCGACAGTACGCGCCGCATCACGGCGGCACTGTCGGGGAGCGCCTTGAGCTCGTGGTCCGGGATGTCGGCGCGCAGCCCGGAGATGTGCGCGAGCAGCTGGTGCACCGTCACGCCCGCCGCACCGGTCCCGTCGAGCTCGCGTATGTAGGTCGCGACCGGCGCGTCGAGCCTCACGGTCCCGCGCTCCACCAGGATCATGAGTGCCGGCGTCGTCGCGATCACCTTGGTGAGCGAAGCGAGGTCGTAGAGGGTGCTGTCGACAGTGACGGCGGGGCTCAAGGAGGACCAGGTCAGGTGACCGTAGCCCTTGGCGAACAGGATTGTGTCCCGCCGGCCGATCACCAACGCCGCGCCGGGATACCCGCCCTGGCGGATGCCGTCCAGGACCAGGGGATCGAACGCCGCAGCGTCAAACGCTGCCGACCGGGGTAGACCAACTCCGGGGCCGGGCCCCGGGGTTGCCGCAGACCCCGTCTGTAACAGCAGGAAGACCGCTAGCACCAAATGCCCGGAATCCGCCGGCTGCACGCGGGACACCGCCCGTCCGCGCCGACGCGCTGTTGCTTGATGACGTACCCGGAGCGCTCGATGAGCAGGTCCCCGCAGTCGGGGCAATAGGTGTTCTCCCAGCGGCCGACGCGACCAGGGAGGTTGCCGGCGTAGATGAACTTGAGGCCGGCTCGGGCCCCGATGTCGCACGCGCGGAGCAGCGTTTCCGCGGACGTGTCGTCGGGGTCCGTCATCTTGTAGTCCTTGTGGAACGCGGTCACGTGCCACGGGATCTCCGGCGAGATCGCGGCGATATAGTCGGCCGCACGCGCGAGCTGGGCGTCGTCGTCGTTGAAGCCGGGGACGACCAAGGTGACGAGCTCAAGCCAGAGGCCGCGCTCGTACACCATGCGGATCGCGTCGAGGACGTGCTGCAGCACCCCACCGAGCTCGCGGTAGCGCCGATCGTCCATCGCTTTGAAGTCGATCTTGTAGCAGTCGGTCCACGGCCGAATGTACTGGAGCACCTCCGGGGTAGCGTTCCCGTTCGAGATGAACGCGGTCTTGAGCCCGTGGACCCGCGCGACCTTGAACACATCCATGGCCCACTCGGCCGTGATCAGCGGCTCGTTATACGACGACCCGACCATCTTCGCACCCTGCCGCAACGCCAGCCGCACCAGGGCGTCCGGGGTCGCGTCGCTGGGCAGCACGCCGGCGGCGTCGTCGCGCAGCGCCTGGCTGGTCAGCCAATTCTGGCAATAGCCGCAGTGGAAGTCGCATCCCAGCATGCCGAACGTGAGCGTGTCCGAGCCAGGAAGGACGTGGAAGAACGGCTTCTTCTCGGTGGGGTCGCTCTGCAACGCCGCGACGTATCCGGCGGGGACGTACAGCGTGCCGTCCTTGTTGAAGCGGACCTTGCAGATCCCGCGCCGCCCGGGCCGCACTAAACAGCGGTGCCCGCAGGCGAAACACCGCACGGCGCCGCCCTCGAGTTGCTCGACCAGTTCCCCCTCGCGCACGCGGGCGTCCAGCACCTGAGCGAGCGTAGCGGCGCCGCCGTCGGGAGCGTCGTGGGTGAGGAAGGAGATGATACCGCGGTACGTCATGGGCGGGCCCCTGCCTGGAATATACCCCGGCCCCGTCCTAGCGCAGAGTCCCGGGCGGGAGCTGGTAAAGGAGGCGCGCGGACGCGATGTCGCGCGAGGAGAGGTCCCGCACCTTGGTCATCGCGAACATGATGTCGGTCGAGTCCGCTGAGTGGTCGAGACCGATCAAGTGCCCGATCTCGTGCAGCGCCACGACGCGGACGTCGTCCACAGAGAGGGGCCGCCCGGCGGGGTCAAATGTGGCGAGCGTGACCACGCCGTTCACGAGCCGGCCGTCCTGGTCCCAGGTGAGGTCGGTCTGGCCGGTGCGCTGGATCTCGAACTGCAGCCTCCACTTGAAGCGCACTTCGGCCGCCGCCGAGTCCGCGTCCAAGCGGAACCGCAAGGGCACGCCCGCCTCCTCCCAGCGTTGGAACGCGCCGCGCACCGCGTCGAGGAAGCCGGGCTGGAAGTTGGCGGCCGTGCTAGGCCCGAGGAACACCCGCACCGGGGTGAGGATGCGGTTGTCCCAGCGATGCAGCATCGAGTCCTCGCTCTGGGCGACGACCTCGTTCAAGTAGGTGTAGCCCGCGCTCGCGCGGATGCGGCGCCGCGTTTCGGAACGAGCGAGCAGCTCCATGTAGCTCGGACCCGACGCATCCGCCGAGAGCGGCGGGGCCGGCGGAGCAGGGGACTGCCCGCCCCGCGTGACGGTCGTGTCGCTCGCGCCGCCCGGTGTGGCCCGCGTCGTGTCGGCGCGGACTGTGACCAACGTGGTGGAGTCGACGGCTCCGCCGGCGCGCGCCGGGCGGCGAGTCGGCGCGGACACGTTCCAGAGCACCGCGGACACGAAGAACACGACGAGCCCGGCGATGAGGAAGGAGAGGCGACGCTCGATCATGCGCGCAATATGTCGGAACGCGGTGGCGCACCGCTAGCTTTGGCCCGCGGGCGTCTCTATGATTGTGGCCTCCTTATGCTTGCACGGTAGATGTTTGCGCTACCCGCGGGCCCGCTCGTCCGCTGGCGCGCGGGGGTCATCGCGGTATGGACTGCGCTGGCGCTGCTGTTCGCACCGCGGGCGACTCACGTGCAGCAGGTCCTGGCGCTGCGCGGCGGCGCCAGCGAGACCACCGAATCCGCGCGCGCCTCCGAGCTGCTCAAGCAAGCCTTCCCGAGCCCATTCGCTGACTACGTCGCCATCGTGGTGCACGGTCCGGTGCGCTGGACGAACCAGCGCTTCGGCGTCGTGCTCGACACCCTGAAGGCCGCCACCGAGCGACGCCCCTACGTCAGCCAAGTGATCTCGGTCCGCTCGATCGGCGAATCGACCTTCGTCAGCCGCGACCGGCGCACCACGTTTCTCATCGCCGCGCTCACGCCGGAATTCACGAGCGAAATCAACAAGAGCGTGATCCCCGACCTACGGGACAAGATCCGGAGCGCGCTGGCGCAGGCGCCTGGCGCCGACGGCTTCGAGGTGAAGTTGACGGGCTTCCCGGCGCTCGATCACGACGTCCGGACCATCAGCGCCGAGGACACCGAGCGGGGCGAGGCGCAGGCGCTGCCGCTCACCCTCGTCGTGCTGGTGGTGGCGTTCGGCGCGCTGGTGGCGGCGATGCTCCCGGTCATCGTGGGCGTGCTCGCGATCACGATCGCGCTCGGCCTCGTGACGGTCGCGGCGCACTACCTTCCGATGTCGGTGTTCGTGCTGAACATCACCACGATGGTGGGGCTCGGTGTGGGCATCGACTACTCGCTCCTCATCGTCACACGCTTCCGTGAGGAGCTGAATCGCGGGCTGTCGCCGGTGGATGCGGCGGTGCGCACCATCGAGACCGCCGGGTCGGCCGTGGTCACCTCGGGGATCACCGTGGTCGTGGGCTTTGCGGCCTTGGTGATGACGCCGCTGTCGGACACGCGGTCGGTCGGCGTGGGCGGGCTGCTCGTCGTGCTCGCGGCGGTGCTGCTCGCCACGACGTTCCTCCCCGCCCTGCTCGCCGTCCTGGGGCGTAACATCGACCGCCCGCGGTGGCTGGCGCGCCCGCTCGCCCGGTTCCACGCGCCGACCGGCTGGGAACGCTGGGCACGCTGGCTCGGGCACCGCCCGTGGCGGGCGGTCGCGTTCGGCGGCGTCGGGATCGGACTCCTCACCTTCCCCCTCACGCGACTCCGCCTCGGCCTGCCCGCCACCAACTGGTTTCCGCCGGAGTCGGAGTCGGGTCAGGGGCTCGCGGCGCTGCGGGCGATGGGCGCGAGCGGCGCCATTCAGCCGATCCGCGTCGTCGTCCAGTTCCCGGAAGGAGAGGCGGCGTTGTCCGGCCGCCGCCTGCCGGGCCTCAAGGCGCTGACCGACTCGCTCCGCAAGGATCCCCGGGTGCGCGAAGTGCGCGGCGTGGCGAGCATCCGGCCGGGCCTGTCGACGCTGCAGCTGGCGATTTACTACAGCGACCCCGCTGCGGCCCGCGCCAAGAACGCGAAGTTCTTCGACGCCTACCTGAGCGCCGACCAGCGCATCACGCTGCTCGACGTGATCCCCGCGGACACCGTCTCGCTGGCGGGGATGATGGACGTGGCCCGGCACGTGCGCACCGTGATAGCGCACGGCGTGCGCGGGCTGACGGGTGCGGAAGTCGTGGTCGGCGGCTTCGCCGCTTCCAACGTCGATACCCAGCACGAGCTGCTGCGGCGTTTCCCCGAGACCGTCGGACTCGTGCTCGCGACCACGGCGATCATGTTGTTCTTCGCGTTCCGCTCGCTGCTCGTGCCGCTCAAGGCGGTGCTGTTGAACTGTCTGTCGGTGGGCGCGTCGTTCGGCCTCACGGTGCTCGTGTTCCAGGACGGCTACGGGGGGAAGTGGTTCGGGCTGGAAGGCCCGACCGAAGCGATTTGGGTGGTCGTCCCGGTGCTGGTATTCGCGATCGTGTTCGGGTTGTCGATGGACTACGAGGTGTTCCTCCTCACGCGCGTAAAGGAAGTCTTCGACAAGACCGGCCGGAACGACCATGCCACGATGGAGGGCCTCTCCGCGACCGCGTCGACGATTACCAGCGCCGCGCTCATCATGATCCTCGTGTTCGGCACGTTCGCGTTCGCCCGGGTCCTGGCGGTACAGCTCGTGGGCTTCGGCCTCGCGGCGGCCGTGCTGCTGGACGCGACGCTCATCCGCATGGTGTTGGTGCCGGCGATCATGCACATCGCGGGGAGATGGAACTGGTGGCCAGGGGTCAGGGCACCCAGGCTGGAGCGGGAGGTAGACACATAGGGAGACGCCGAGGTGCTGAGACGTCCAGTGGATCCACGGAGCGAGTGATGAGGTTAGATCCACTCAGCGTCTGGGCGCCCCGGCGTCTCCTTCACGGTCTAACTCCCGCAGGCGTGATCCCCAGAGATCCCAGTGCCACGCCGGCACTCTCTGGCCGGTCCTCGGGTCCTTCAGCGGCTTGTACTGCAACCACTCCGGCCGCATGCCCAGCTCGGCCCCCAGCGCCAGCAGGCGATCCTTGTCGGCGCTCACGAGATGGACCATGGGCTCGTCGCGGAGCCGGTGACGATGAAGCCAAACGCCGCCGTCGAGGGCGAAGCACATCCCCTCGCGGCGGCGCGTGAATTCCCGGTAGGGTGGCTCTACGAGCAGGAAATGCGGCCCTCGGTCGTAGCGCTACCCACCGGGGCAGCCGCGCCCGAAAAGAGGTAGCACTTGCGGGTGGTATTGGCGCTTGACGCGGTCGCCGACCAACCCTGCGCCGTGGCCTCGTTGACCGTGAGGCTGACGCCTGTCGACGCGCTGAAATTGTTCATGGCGGCGAGGTTGAGCGTGTAGGTCGAGCTGTCGTAGAAGAAGGCTTCCTCTGCCGTCGCGAGGTTGCGCAGGTCGGATTTCATGGAGCCGATGTACGCCTTTTCCTTCGTGTTGGCGAACTTCGGAATCGCGATGGCCGCGAGAATCCCGATGATCACCACCACGATCAACAGCTCGATCAGCGTAAAGCCACGGCGACACGTCACCGGCTAACCCTCCGGGCGCCAAACGGCGCCGAACCCTGACCGGACGCGCACAGGCCCGGCGCCACCTATAGTGGGCACCACAGCCCATTCCTGCAAGAGCCATGCTTAACCCTTGGCATCGACCCAATTCGTTCCCACACCAGTACTTACGACGAGCGGCACGCGCAGACTGGCAGCCGCCTCCATATGGCGTTTTACCAGCTCCGTGGCGGTCCCCTGCTGTCCCTCAGGCACCTCAAACACCAGCTCGTCATGCACTTGCAACAGCATCCGGGTGGCGAGCCCGCCTTCGCGCAGGGCCTGGTGGATGCGAATCATCGCGATCTTGATCAGGTCGGCCGCCGATCCCTGGAGCGGCGAGTTCGTGGCGGTGCGCTCCCCGAACGCGCGGATATTGAAGTTCCGGTCCTTGAGCTCCGGGATGTAGCGCCGCCGCCCGAACAGCGTCTCCACGTAGCCGCGCTGGCGCGCCTCGGCCACGGTGCGGTCGAGCCAGGCGCGTACCCCCGCGAAGCGGGCGAAGTATTGCGCGATGAACTCCTTGGCCTGCTCTTGGGTGATGCCGAGCTGACGAGCGAGCGCGAACGGGCCCTGTCCGTAGATCGTGGCGAAGTTGATCGTCTTGGCGCGCGCGCGCATCTCCGGCGTGACCTGTTCCTGGGGCACAGCGAAGATGATCGCCGCCGTCTGGCGGTGGATGTCCCCGCCTTCTGCGAAGGCGCGCACGAACGCCGGATCGCCCGACAAGTGGGCGAGCAGCCGGAGCTCGATCTGCGAGTAGTCGGCGGTGAGGAGCAGCCACCCCGGGGCGGCCACGAACGCGCGACGGATCGCCTCGCCGCGCGGCGTGCGCACGGGGATGTTTTGGAGATTGGGGTCCGACGAGGACAAGCGGCCGGTGGCGGCGCCGGCCTGGTTGTAGCTGGTGTGGATCCGCCCCGTGCGCGGATTGATGAACCCCGGCAGGGCGTCGATGTACGTGGACTTGAGCTTCGACAGCTCGCGGTACTCGATCAGGAGGCGCGGCACCTCGTGCCCCATCGCGGCGAGCTGCTCGAGCACGTCGTAATCGGTGGACGCTCCGGTCTTGGTCTTCTTGAGGACCGGCAGCTGGTGCTTCTCGAACAGCACGTGGCGGAGCTGCGGCGTCGAGTTGATGTTGAATTCGGTGCCGGCGGCCCGGTAGATCGCCCCCTCGAGCTCGGCGAGCTCGAGAGAGAACTGGCGCGAGATCTCCCTCAGCCGCTCGAGATCGACCCGCACGCCGCGCCACTCCATCTCGACGAGGACGGCAATGAGCGGAACCTCGACCTGCTCGAGCAGCCCAAGCAGCTGGTGGTCCTCGAGCTCGGGCCGGAACGCCTCGCGCAACCGCAGCACCGTCTCGCTGTCGCCGCAGGCGTGGCGCGCCGCATCCGCGAGCGGCACGGCGGCGAACGGCCGCTCGCTGCGCCCTCGACCGGCGACGTCTGCATAGGTCTGCACCTGGAGCGACAGCCGCTCCCGCGCGAGGTCGTCGATCGCGTGTGAGCGGCGGCCGGGATCGAGCACGAAGCTCGCGAGCATGGAGTCGTAGGCCACGCCCGCCAGCTCGACGCCGGCGCGGCGCAGCACGAGCCAGTCGTACTTGATGTTGTGGCCCGCCTTGGGCACGCTGGCGTCCGCCAGCAGGGCGCGCAACGGCGCAAGCGCGTCGCTCGCGAGCGCCGGCAGGTTCCGTGGCTGGGGCCCTCCAGCGAGCTCGCCGTCGGGGGCGACATGCGCGAACGGCAGATACCATGAGCGGCCCGGCGCGGCAGCGAGCGACAGGCCCACGAGCTCGGCGCGCATCGGATCGAGCGACGACGTCGCAGTGTCGAGTGCGAGCAGGGCCGCGCCCCGGCACGCCGCGACCATGGCGGGGAGGGCGACGGGGTCGTCGACGATCGTCGGCTCGACGATGAGGGCCGTGGGCGCGGGCGGCGCCGTGACGGCGGCCAACCGCTGGCCTGTCGGAGCGGGGCCTCCCGCGCCCACGCCCTCGAGCGACCCGAGCTTCGGGATCAGCGAGCGGAACTCCAGCTCCGTGAAGAGCTCGGTGAGCCGCGGGACCTCGGGCGGACGGAGCCGCAGCGCCTCGAGGTCGAGCGGCAGCGGAACGTCCCGTCGGATCGTGACAAGATCGCGCGACAGACGCGCGAGCTCGGCGTGCTGCTGCACCGCCGCCCGCGCACGCTTGCCGGGGATCCGGTCGGCGCCCGCGAGGATGGCATCCAGGTCTCCCAGGGTCTTCAGCAGCTCGAGCGCCGTCTTTTCGCCCACGCCCTTCACCCCCGGGATGTTGTCCGAGCTGTCGCCCACGAGGGCGAGGTAGTCGATGACGCGTTCGGGCGGCACGCCGAGGCGCGCGCTGGCGTTCGACTGGTCGACCCACTGCTCCTCCACCGCCGCCGGCCCGCCCCGGCCCGGGTTCAACAAGGCGATCCCCGGTCCGATCAGCTGGTAGAAGTCCTTGTCGCCCGAGACGATGACGGCCTGGAGCCCGCGGGCGGCGGCCGTCGTCGCGAGCGTTCCGATGACGTCGTCCGCCTCGTACCCCTCGACCCCGACGACCGGCACCCGGAAGGCCTCGAGGATCGCCTCGATCCGCTCGACCGAACGGTCGAACTCCTGCTGCAGCTCATCGGTCAGCTTCTCCCGCGTCGCCTTGTAGGCCGGGTAGGTCTGGTGGCGGAACGACTCGCCCACGTCGTGCACCCAGGCGAGGTAGTCGGGTCGCCGCGTCTCCAGCAGGCGGATCAGGAAGTTGGTGACGCCCCAGGCGGCGGAGGTGTTCTCGCCGCGCCGTGTGGTGAGCGGCCGGGCGATCATCGCGTAGAAGGCGCGGTAGATCAGTGCGTAGCCGTCGATGAGGTACAGGGTCGGCCGAGACTCGGTCATGGCCGACAAACATACAAAAACCCCGCCCGGCGGTTCCGGGCGGGGCGACGCGAATGGCGTGGGGTGCGTTACAAGCGAACGACGTTCGCGGCGTGCAGCCCCTTGTCTCCGGTCTTCACTTCGAACTGCACCGCCTGCCCTTCGGCGAGCGTCTTGAACCCGTCCATCTGGATCGCCGAGAAATGCACGAAGACGTCCTCGCCACCTTCCTGCTCAATGAAGCCGTACCCCTTGGCATCATTGAACCACTTCACCTTTCCCGTGGCCATTCGAAAAGCCTCCTGCAAAGTCAGACGATAGGGCATGAGCGCCCGCTCGACCCCCTGTCGAGCGCGCGATAGAAATGACGCGGGCCGGAAAGCTTGTCAAGAAACCCTGGTGTCGCGGCGCTGTCGCCGTCGGCTCGGTGCATAACTCCAGGTCGTTCAATTGGTTGTCGCACCGTACAGGGCGCGGTAGACCTCCCGGTTGCGCAGTACCGCACGCACATAGCCGCGGGTTTCCTGGTAAGGGATGAGCTCAATGAACTGGTCGGGGTCGGTGGCGCCCTCGCGAGCCAGCCAGCGCGCCACGGGCGCGACGCCGGCGTTGTACGCGGCCACCGCGGCGTCGGCGCGCCCCCCGAAGCGACGCAGCAGCTCGTCCAGATGGGCCGCACCGAGGTGCAGGTTCAAGTCGGGGACGGTGATCCAGTCGGGGTAGAAGGTGACGTCGAGCCCGCGGGCGGTGAGGGCGGCGGTCCCGGGGGTAAGCTGCGCGAGCCCACGCGCGCCGGCGGGCGACAGTGCCTCCGCATCGAACACGCTCTCCTGGCGCACGATCGCGACGAACAAGAAGGGGTCGACGCCAAACTCGGCCGCCTCTGCTTGGACCGCGGACCGGTTCGGCCAGGGGAAGATGGCGCGCAGCACCCGGGGATCAGCCGGCGCCTTGAGGGCCGCCTGCCACCCGAGGCGGACGGCCGCCGGGCCGAAGCCGCGCACAGCGAGCCCGTCGCTCCAAGCGAGCAGCGCGTCGACGTCCTGTTGCGGCGCCCGGCCGAGGACGGTGCGCACTTCGGCCTCCGCTGCGGTGTCGAGGCCGGCGAGCACGAGTGTATCGAGGCGGGCGAGGGACGTCGCCACAGCGGGAGGCGGCGCGGGCAGAGGCGGCGCGGCGAGCCGCAGCGGCGGCAGCGCCACGGCGCGACGCGCGCGCAGTCCGTAATACCCGATCGAGTCCTCATGCGCGAGCGCGGTCCACGTCGCCTCCGCTGTGGCGGTGTCGCCCCGCGAGAGCGCGAGCTTGCCGAGCCAGAAGCGCGCCGCCGTGCGTTGCGGCGCCGCCGCGGCCACCTCGGCCTGGTACAGCGCGGCCGCGCTGTCGAGCAGTTCTCGACGCAGCGCCTGTGCCGCGAGTCGGAAGCGCGCGAGCGAGGCGCGCACGTCGGCGGGGTAGCGCGCGACCAGCTCGCCGAACCACTGCGCCGCGCCCGCCCAGTCGCCGCGGTCGGCGAGCACGTCCCCGAGCACGTACAGCGCGGTCGGCGCGGCCGTGTCGCCGGCATACGCTTGGGCGAAGCCCGCGAGCGCTTCGCGGGCGCCCGGATCCCCGAGTCGTCCCAGAACCCGGGCGCGGCGATAGGTCGCGAGCGAGCCGAGCGCGGCGTCTTTGGCCGCGGCCCGATACGCACGCTCCGCGTCGCGGTAGCGCGCGGCGCCGGCGAGCAAGTCGCCCAACAGCAGCAAGGTGGCCGCGCTGGAATCGCCCTGGCGCACGGCCCGCTCCACTTCCAGGCGGGCATCGGCGGCGGCGCCGTGGGGTTTCATCGCGCGCGCCAGCGCGACACGCTCGGGTGCCGTGCGCGGCGGCAGCGACGCGAGCGTCACACCGACGGCCGCAGCGGCGTCGTCCGTCTCGGGAGCCCGTGCCATGAGCCCGTAGAGCGCGTCGCGGGCCCGGCCCGAATCGCCGCGCGCGAGCGCGAGCCGGCCGACGTCGAGGGCGCGGCCGGCCTGGGCGAAGGCCTCGAGCGCGCCGCTCGAGTCCCCGGCGACGAGCAAGGCGCGCGCGCGTGCGGTCGGCACTTCGCGGCCGGCCGGCGGCGACACGTCGGCGAGCAGGCGAAACGCGGCGGCGGTGTCGCGCGTGACGCGAGCCTGCCGCACCCGGAGCCACGGCTCGATCACGGCGAGGCCGCCGGCGCGCGCCGCGCCATAGGCGGCGGCCGCACTGTCCGCCTCACCCGCGGCCTCCCAGGCGAGGCCCGCGCGTACCGCCAGCAGCGCCGCCCGCGGCCCGCGGGCGCGCGCCCGGGCGGCGGCGTAGTCGGCGGCCGCTGGGGCCGCGAGCCCCAGCTGTGCTTCCGCCTCCGCCAGCACGGCGAGCGCCTCGCCGTCGGCATACTCAGCGAGCCATGGTTGGCCGGCGAGCAGCGCCCGGGCCCGGTCGTAGCGGCGGGCGTGCAGTTCGGCCTTTGCTCCTGCGAGAATGAAGGCCGGCTCGAGGTGGAACCCGCGCGCCGCCGCGACGAGCAGCGTCTCGGCGGCGTGCCACGGGCGGCCGGCGAGCCACAGGGACTCGGCCCGCTGGGCGGCCGTCTCGGGAGAGGTCTGCTGCGCCGGGACCACGAGCGGGATCGCGGCCCCGACGGCGAGGAGGGCCGCGAGCCGCTTCACTGCGCGCGGCGCACGCGCGCGAGCACGCGTTGGAACTCGGCGCGGGACATCGGCGTCAGCCGGAATCGACCGAAGCCGGTCTGATCCTGGAAAAAGAGGGTCAACCGCAGGCCGGTGAAGGTCCAACGAATCAGGCGCACACCGCTGCGCGACACATCGCTCGAAGCGTCCAATACGTCGTCAGGATCGCCCAGCGTGATGAACACCTCGCCCCGGTCGGTCAGCCAGCCCGGATCACCGCTCTCCCGAAACCGCTCGTTCGCGACCTGGACGCGTCGAAAATACTGGTCGAGCGCTTCGTTCTCAGGCGTCAGCGCCACCGGGTCGGTGGCTTTGTAGAACCGGCGCCAAACGCCGGGACGCTCGTCGGCCGGGGCTTTGCGCAAGCTGTCGACCCAGTCCTGCCGGTCGAAGTAGCGCAGCAGGCTGATCATCTCGTCGAAGTTCGTGATCGCCCACTGATCCGAGAAGCTCACCACGAAGGGGGCCCGCACGGCGGAGGGGGGGTTGCCGGCCGGTGGGATCGCGGCGACCTCAACCTCCCCTTCTCCGACCGGGAGATCGCCGGGGCGAAATGTGAACTGCGCGGCCGCAAAGCGCCCGTCGCCCGCGAGTGCGACGGTGTCGTGTGCGACAGCCGTGCCTCTCTGGTCGTAGGCACGTGCGCTGAGGCGCGCGCCGGACGGCATGCCGTACGCCTCGACGTAGAACCGCAGCGTGTCACCACCGTAGGGCAGCGTCGCGCGCGGGTTCACGAGCAGCTTGGGCAGGTCGGCGACGCCGGTGCGCCCCGCGCCCTCGTATACGGGGATCGGCGAGCTGAGCGCCCGCCCCGCGAATCGTGGCACCGTGTCCACGCGCTCCTGGCGCGTGGCCGCGGGGGCATTCCGGTCCCGCACGGTGACGGTCACGGTGTACACGCCCGGGCGAAGGCCGACGAACTGCTGGAAGATCACGCTCTCGTCGGCTCGCAGCGTCTCCTGGAAGGTGCGGATCCGTACCGTTTCATCGCTCGCGATCTGCCGGGCCGGAGCCGTGTCGGCGCGGAAAGCGACCTCCACGTGGTACTGGGCGACGAATACGTTGCCGTCACGCTGGAAGCTCAGGGCATGGTTCGCGAGCGACAGGGCGAACACAGCCAGGGTGGAGTCGGGGGTCGCGTCGGCGAGGTAGCGCACGGCGGCCACGAAGGGGAGGGGTGCCCCGGCGACGAGAAACCCCATGCGGCGGTACAGCGTCCCCGCGTCGGCCAGGGACGGCAGCGCGGTGCCGGGCTGCGGCCGCGGCGCCGTGCCGACGCGTTGCCAGGAGCCGCAGCCGGCCGCCGCCAGAGTCGCGAACAGCGCCACTTCCCCGAGTCGTCTCACTTGCCCAACCTCAAATCCGGACGTTAGTTTCGCGCGTTCCCATGTCCAGCGAAAACCTCGCCGGCCGGACCATCGCCGGCTACCGCCTCCTCGAGCGCGTCGGAGAGGGAGGCACGGCCGAAGTCTACCGGGCCGAGCACCCGGAGCGCGGCCCCTGCGCGTTCAAGGTATTGCGACAGCGTCTGCGGGGCGACCCCACGGCGGTGAAACGCTTCCTGCGGGAGGCCGGCTACGGCTCGCGCGTCCGGCATCCGGGCGTGGTGCGCACCTACGAATACGGCGAGGCCGACGGTCTGCATTACCTCGCGCTGGAGTGGGCAGAGGGGAAATCGCTCGCCGATTACGTACACCGCGCGGAGCGCCTCGCTCCGGCGCAGGTCGGGCGCATGGTACGCCAGCTCGCGGACGCCTTGAGCGCGGCCCACCAGGCGGGCATCATCCACCGGGACCTGAAACCCGAGAATATCGTCTACGACACGGCGACCGAGCGGGTCAAGCTGCTCGACTTCGGGATCGCGCGGGACGCGGAGCTGCCGGCTGAAGAGCGGCTCACCCGCACCGGGTTCTTCGTGGGGACGCTCCAGTATGTGGCACCCGAAGCCCTGTCGGGGGAGCTGGTGGACGGCCGGGCCGACATCTTCAGCCTCGCCACGATCACGTACTGGCTCCTCACCGGGGTCCACCCATACACGGGGCGCACCCCACGGGAGCTATTCCAGCAGCTGCTCACGGCGGCTCCGGTGCCGTTGAACCAGGCGGTGGTGGGGCTCGAGTTCCCGGCAGCGCTCCAGGCAGCTGTGATGCGGGGGCTGGCGCGCGATCCCGCCCAGCGGCAGCCCACCGTGACGGCGTTCGCCGCAGAAGTTGAGGCCGGAATCGCCGCGGGGCCTGCCCCCAAGGGTGGCGGACTGCTCGATGCCCTCAAGCGCGCCGTCGGCCGGCGGCGTGAGCGGAGATAGTAGTAGCAAGTACTACAACCTCTTCTCTGTGTGAACTCGGCTACGCCCCTCGAACAGCGTCTGCGCGACTTGCTGCGCGCCCGCTCGCTCCAGCGCGGCGACTTTCTGCTCGCCTCCGGCCGCCGCTCGAGCTTCTACATCGACGCTCGCCGCACGACCATGTCGGCCGAAGGCCTTGCGGTGATCGGGCCCCTCGCCCTCGCGCGGTTCGCGACCGCCGGGTGGCGGCCCCAGCTGGTGGGCGGGCTCACGCTCGGCGCTGACCCCGTCGCCTGCGCCATCGCTGCGGCCAGCGCGGCAGGAGGGCGAGCACTCGACGCCTTCACCGTCCGCAAGCAGGCCAAGGCCCACGGCACGGCTCAGCGCATCGAGGGATGCTTCGCCCCCGGCGCCGCGACGGTGATCGTGGAAGACGTGATCACCACTGGCCAATCCGCGCTGGAGGCGATCCGGGCGGTCGAGGGCGAAGGGGGGCGCGTGCTGGGCGTGCTCGCCGTGGTGGACCGCGAGGAAGGGGGGCGCGCCGCGCTCGAGACGGCCGGCTACCGGGTGGAGGTGTTGGTCACCGCGACGCAGCTCGGACTGCGCGACGCCGCGCCGTGACTGCTCGTCATCCCGCTGAGCAGCGCGCCAGGCGCCCGGTGCGGCGGGATTCTCGCCCTCCCCGAACCACTGGTGTAAGATGTTCCTCGTGACACTCCCCGACACGCTGCAGGGGCGCGGCTCGCTCGCGTCCCGGGTGCGCGGCTGGAAAGACGACGCCACGGGGCTCGAGCAGCGGCTCAAGGACCTCGAGACGATCGCGCGCAGCCTGCGCCGTCGCTGGTGGCTGGTGGGCCTCGGGCTGCCCCTCGGGATCATCGGGTGGGGGTTCGGAGCGGTGCGCACGCGCCCGGGGACGATGGTGTTGCTCGGGGGCGGGGGGCTCGTTCTCAACGCCCTGCTCGGCATCATCAACGAGCGCGGCTGGTACCGCTGGTGGCTCATCTACGTGCTCGCCCTGCTGGACGTGCTGCTGGTGGGCGTGCTCGTGGTGTGGTTCGGCCACGGCGGCTTCGTGGTGGCCTTCTTGATCGCCGTCCTCCCCTACGCGTTCGACCAGGGGCACACGGTCGGCAACTTCCTCGTGCTGACCGCGGCGCTGGCCTATCTCGGGGCGAGCTACCTTCACGGCGTGCTGTACGGGGACGCCGGTGGCCTCACGGCGGCAGGACTCGAAACCGTAGGATTCATCACGGTGGCGTGGGCGCTGAAGCAGATCCCAGCGACCTTGATCCGGCGCATCCGCGAAGCGCGGGACGTGATGGGCGAAGCGGAGCGGGGCCAGCTCGCGGTGCGCGCCCCCGCCGAGGAATCCGACGAACTCGGCTTTCTCGAGAAGAGCTTCAACCGCATGCTCGGGGAGATCGGCGCGACCATATCGACGGTGCAGCGTGAGGCGGACGAAGTGGCGGCGTTCGCGGAGCAGCTCGCGGCGTCGGCCGAGGAGCTGCATGCCACGTCCGAGACCGTGACGCACACGGCGCAGCAGCTCGCCCGAGACCTCGCCAAGCAGCGGGAGTTGGCGGAGGCTGCGCGGGGCGAGAGCGCGAAGGCAGCCGACCAGGCCGAGTCGCTGCGCGTCCGGGCCGAGTTGATGCAGGTGGACGCGGCCCGGCTCGTGGCGGCGGCCCAGCGAGGTCGGGAGCGAGTCGCGCGGGCGAGCCAGACGCTGCGCGCGGTGGGCGACGAGGTGCGCGCCACGGCGTCCACCGTGGCCGGGCTGTCGGGGATGTCCGAGCGGATCGGGGGGTTCGCGCAGACGATCGCCCGCATCGCCCGGCAGACTCACCTGCTCGCGCTCAACGCGGCGATCGAGGCAGCGCGCGCCGAGCAGCACGGCGAGGGGTTCGCAGTAGTTGCGGACGAGGTTCGCTCGCTGGCGGGGGAGGCCGGCAAGTCGGCCCGGGAGGTCGCGGAGCTCGTGTCCGAGCTCCGGGCTGGGATCGACGCGGCCGCACGGGCGATGCAGTCGGGGGAAGCGAAAGTCCGCGACATCGGCGCCGTCGCCGCCGAGGCGGACAGCGCTCTCCAGGAGCTCCACCACGGCATCGAGCTCGTGGGCGACCTCGTGAACGCCACGGCAGAGGTGTCGCGTGGCCAGGCCCAGCGGCTCGCTGAGCTGGCGCAGTCGCTGCAGCAGGTCGCGGCGATCTCGAGCGGCTCCTCGCAGAGCGCCGACGGCGCTGCGGCCGCCACGCAGGCCCAGATCACGTCCATGGGCGACCTCACCGCGACCTCGCAACAGCTCGCCCAACTGGCCGAGCGGTTGCGGGCGAGTATCGCCCGCTTCTCGGTCCTGCGGCGCGAGCAGGAGGGACAGGAGCCCCCCGTCGCCCGCGCCGCGGCCGACTGATCACCCCGCCCGGGATACGCGAGCCGCGTTCGGGCCTTGGTCCCACATCCCCGCGTTAAGGGGGTGAAACGCGCGCAGGATATCCCGGTACGGGGTGACGAGCAGGTCCACATAGCGCTCGAGTGACACGTCGAACGGGAAGCGGCGCCGAAACTCCCCGGCCGTGACGCCCAGCATCGCTTTCAGGTGCCGGCCGAAGCTTTGGGGCGAGGAGTAGTCGAGCCGATAGGCGACGTCGGAGACCGAGAGGCCGGGGTTGAGAAAGAGATAGGCGGCGTGCAGCAACCGCATCCCGGCGAGATAGGTCTTGGGAGAGGGGAGACCCATCCGGTAGAAGCGCGACATCAGCGTGCTGGGGCAGATGCGGAGGTGGCGGGCGAGGCCGCGCACCGTGCTCAGCACCGGTGCGAGACGCGCCAGCGCCTCGAAGAACACGCGCACGTCCTCCGGTACGTCGTCGAGCGCGGGCACCACCCGGGCCAGGATCCGGGCCGCGACCGGTGAGGCGGGGTGCGCGAGCAGGTCGCGCAGCCGGCGCCAGCCAGCGGCCTCGGTGCAGTCTACCGCGGTGCGCACTCCCGTCGCCCCGAGCTTGAGCAGCGTCTCGGTGACGTCGCGGTCGTGGCGCGAGACCAGTGCGACCGCGGGGATTGCGGGAAACTCCCGCACGAAGCGGGCGACGGCGGGCAACTCGTCGCCGCGACAGCGGTGCACCGAGAGCACCAGCGCGTCGACCCGCTTGCGGCGCGCCGCATGCAGCGCGTCCCGCAGGGAGTTGGCGTGCAGCGTTGTGAAGCAGCCGTCCCCCGCGGCGTCGACACGCGGGCGCTCGGGCGGCGGGAGGAAAGTGCACACGGTCACCATGCGGGGGAGACCATAGCGTGAGGCCATCAACGTCGGGTCAAGATTCCCGGGCCCACTGGCACCAGGCCGCCGCGCCGGCAGGAGACGCCTCAACTCCGCGTCAACCCGCCGATCTCGTCGCGCGGCTGCGCCGGCACGTTCAGACGCTCGAAGGCGTGCGCCACCCAGCCGCCGCCCCTGCCCGCCACCGCGCCGCGCGGGACTACGTCGCCGCCGAGCTCCACGCGCTCGGTCTCCTCGTCGAGCTCGCCCCCTTCGCGTTCCGCGGCGGCACCTATCAGAACGTCGTTGGCGTCCTGCCCGGGCGCGACCCGCTGCGCCCGCGCCTGCTCGTCGGCGCGCATTTCGACTCGACCGCTGATACTCCCGGCGCGGACGACAACGCCAGCGGTGTGGCCGCATTAATCGAGTGCGCCCGGCACGTCTTACCGCACGCGCCGGCGGCGGGGGTTGAGTTCGTCGGCTTCGATCTCGAAGAGCTGCAAACCGTCACTGGCACCTACCGCGTGGGGAGCCGGGCGCTCGCCCGCGCGCGCCGCGCCTCAGGCGACCGGCTCGCCGGCGCGTTGATCCTCGAAATGGTGGGCTACCGCGACCCGACTCCCGGGAGCCAGATCGTCCCGCCGTTCCTCGGGATCGACGTGCCGCGGGAGGGGAACTTCCTCGCGGCGGTGGGCGATAGTCAGTCTCGGGAGCTGCTCGAGCGATTCGTCGCCGCTGCGCGGGCCGCGGCGCCTGAGCTGCCGATCGTCCCCTACCGCACCCGGCTGCGCGGCTGGCTGCTGCCGCTCACCCGACTCTCCGACAACGCGTCGTTCTGGGACGCCGGCTACCCCTCGTTGATGCTCACCGACACGGCGTTCCTGCGGAATCCGCATTACCATCAGTCGAGCGACACGAGCGTCACGCTCGACTTCGATTTCATGGCGCACGTGACCGTGGCGACGGCGGGAGCCGTCGTGAGAATCGCGGCGCTGACGACAACATGACGCGATCCGTACGGCTGGGGCTGGCCGTGGGCGTGGTCGCGGTGATGCTGGCCGTCGGGGGCGCGATCACGTTCCGGCGCTTCGTGCGCCATGCGCAGAGCGACCCCGGCCTCCTGTACCGCGACCCGGCGACGCTCGCAAAGGTGTTGCAGCGCGCGCGCGACGCCGAGGCGCACGGCGACCGGCCGAGCGCAATCGTGGGGTATCGCTTCATCGCGGCCGTCGGCGCCGGCGGCGACTCGACGATCGCCCGCTACGTCGCGGCGGCGCGGGCGGGGCTGGAGCGGCTGGAAGAGAAGCGGTAGCGTACGCCTAACGCAGCAACGCGCTGTAGGTCTCCAAGTCCGCCGCACTGAAGCACACGAACCGCACCAGTTCGACCGACGTCGGCCGTTGCAGCACGGCGCGCACCGTCTCCACCGCGATGCGGGCCGCCTGCTCGATCGGAAAGCGATACGCCCCCGTGCTGATGGACGGAAAGGCGACCGACGCGATGCCGTGCGCGTTCGCGAGCTCGAGACTGGTGACGTAGCAGCGGCGCAGCAGCTCGGGCTCGCGCCGCGTCCCACCGCTCCACACCGGGCCCACGGTGTGGATCACGTACCTGGCCGGCAGGCGGTAGCCCCGCGTGAGGCGGGCTTCGCCCGTGGGACAGCCGCCGAGCGTGCGGCACTCCGCGAGCAGCTCGGGGCCCGCGGCGCGGTGGATGGCGCCGTCCACGCCGCCGCCGCCCAGCAGCGTGGTATTGGCCGCGTTGACGATGGCGTCGACCGCCTGCTGCGTGATATCGCCCTGGACGGCTTCGAGCTGCGGCATGGTGCGTCATATCCTAGCCTTGTCTGCGCAAATCGGCTTGACGCCCGCCTGACTCCGGCAGGGCATCATCGCGGGAAGCGTCGCCGCCGCTCGATTTCCGGACCTTCTGGCACCCCTAGAGAGGGGACCCTATTGTTGAGGTTCGCCAGGGGGCGCCGCGTGCGGAGCGCCCGCGGCCCGCTGGTAGGACGGGGAGTGCGCGATGTCAAGCCGCGACCTGATTGAACGGGTCCGCAAGGCGCTGGGCGACCGCTACACCGTGATCACCGCGGTCGGCCGCGGTGGGAACGCGTCCATCTTCGGCGCCTACGACCAGGCCGGCCAGAGGGTCGCCATCAAGGTGCTGCACCCGGAGCTCGCGGTGTCGGTGGCCGCCGACCGTTTCCTGCGCGAGATCCGCTACGCCTCGCAGCTCAATCATCCGCACATCGCGCGCCTGCTCGACTCGGGGGAATCCGACTACCTGCTCTGGTTCGCGATGCCGTACCTCCCCGGGGAGACGCTGCGACAGGTGCTGCGCCGCGAGGCGCGCCTCCCGGTGGACCGCGCCACCCGCATTGCCTGCGAGGTGCTCGATGCCCTCGGCTACGCCCACCAGCACGGCATCGCGCACCGCGACATCAAGCCCGATAACATCGTGCTATGCCCGGAGGGTGCGGTGCTGGTCGATCTCGGCATCGCGCGCGCCATTGCGACCTCGGGTGACGACCGGGTGACGCGCAGCGGATTCGTGGTGGGCACCGAAGAGTACATGAGCCCCGAGCAGGCGGCGGGCGCTCCGGACGTGGACGGCCGTACGGATCTGTATTCGCTCGGCGTGGTGCTGTTCGAAGCCCTGGCGGGCCGGCCGCCGTTCTCGTCGGTCAGCGCGGCCGCGGTGCTCGACATGCACCAGCACCAGAAGCCGCCGGACGTCCGCAGCCTGCGACGGGACGTTCCCAAGGGGATCTCGCCCGTGCTGACGCGGGCGCTCGCGAAGCAGCGCGAGGAGCGGTGGCAGACGGCCGCGGCGATGGCGGGCGAGCTCCGGCCGTTCGCGGTCGGGGTGGGGGGGGGCGAATGACAGGTAGCTGCCGGTTGCTCGCCCTCGCGGCGCTGCTGGTCGCGGGTGCGCCGCTCCGGGTAAGCGCGCAGTGTCCCGATGGCTCCCTGCCACCCTGCCGCGTGGCGCGTCCCGCGCTGGACACGGCCCGCTACTTGATCCTGCCGTTCGCCCATCGCGAGGGGAGCCAGTCGTCGCTGTTGGACGGCGCGGACTGCGCCGAGTACTTGAGCGAGTCGTTCGGCCGCTGGAGCGATGTGCGGCTCGCCGACCGGACGCGGATCTACGACGCGCTCGAGCGGCGCGGCGCGCGGGCACCGTTCCGGATCGGGTTCGGCACCGGCCGCGCCATCGCGCGCGAGCTGGGGGCCGGGCGGCTGGTGATGGGGCAACTGTGGAGCTCTGGCGATACCCTGCATCTTACGGTGGGCGTCTACGACGCCACGAGTGGCGGCCCGCCGCTGCGCGAGGCGAAGGCTCGCGTTGCGGCGAACAGCAGTCGGGCCGGCGCCGCGTTCGACGCGCTCGCCGACTCGCTGCTCGCCGCGGATCCCGGGGCGTTCAGCGGCGCGGGGGCCGAGCAGACCCACTCGATCGCCGCGCTGCGCGCCTATACCCAAGGCGCGCGCGCCATTCGGAACTGGGATCTCGCGGGTGCCACGCAGCACCTGCGCGCGGCGATCGCGGCCGACTCGGACTTCGCGCGCGCTTATGCATCGCTCGGACAGGTGTTGTTGTGGGCGGCCGATTCGACACCCGAGGCGATGGGTGATCGCGCGGCGATCGCACGACGGAGCGGCGCTCTGCTCGAACGCGTCGGGCCTGCGGATCGCTCACTGCTGCTCGCGCAAGGGGCCATGTTCGCGCGCCGCTGGCCGGACGCGTGCGAGCGTTACCGGGAGGTGCTGCAGCGGGACTCGCTGAGCTTCGCCGCCTGGTACGGGCTCGCGCAGTGCAACGCCGAGGATCCCGTGGTGATCCGGGACCCCGCCGACAGCACGCGCTTCGTGTTCCGGGGGAGCTGGCATACGGCGTTGCTGGCCTACACAAAGGCGCTGCTCCTTGCCCCTTCGTTCAACTTCGCCTTCGGAACCCACGCGAGAGAGCGGTTGGCCCACCTCCTGTTGGCGGAGGACTTCTGGTGGCGCGAGGGACGCTTCGACACCGTTCCCTACTTCGCTTTTCCAGAGCTCAAGGCCGACACCGTGGCCTTCTACCCGATCTCGGGCGCCGCCATGGCCCACGGCCGCGAGCGGCCGAAGACGCAGGGCCAAGCGCTGGCACGGAACCGCCAGCTCCTTGTAGACATCACCGGAGCTTGGGTGGACGCGTTCCCGCGAGACCCTGGGGCACACCGAGCGCTTGCCTACGCCCTCGAAGTGAGTGGCAAGATCACGCCAACGATGGGGGAGCCCCGCACGGCGCTCGGTGAAATGGCGACGGCTCAGCGGCTCGAGCGACGGTCTCCCGAGCGCGAGCACGATGCCGTGGCCACGGTGCGGCTGCTCATCAAGACGGGTGAATTCGAGGCGGCGCGCCGAGTGGGGGACTCGCTGCTGCGCACGATCCGAGCACCGATCCCCGGAGTTATGGGAGTGGCAGTCTTGCTCGGGCGTCCTGCCCTGGCCGCGCGGCTGGTCGCGCTCGAAGACACATCCTGGCTCCATGGAAGCGCCGACAACGAGCCGTTGAGTGTTCCCCTCAATGCGAGCCTCGCTGGCCTGCGACTCCTCGCCTATGCCGCCGTCGCGGCGCCCCGCGAGAGCATTCAGGTGCTCGAGCGCCGGATTGAGGAGCTGCTGGGCCCGCTGCCAGCGGTGCGGAAAGCGACGGCCCGCAGCGCGCTGCTCGATCTCCCCGCCGAACTGGTGTTCGACGTCATGGGGCTGCGATCGGCCCACCGAACGACACCCCCGGGACCGGACGCAACCATGGCCATGCAGTGGGCGCTCGCGCACGGCGACACTGCTTTCGTGCGTGCGAATCTCGACACGCTCGGGGGGTCGCACGAGTACGCGTACGTCACGGCCCGGTTGGCCCTCGCGGTCGGCGACACGGCGACAGCGGACCACAAAGTCGACGCCACCTTGGGCAATCTCATGGGCCTCTACTCAGCTCTCCTCGACTATGTGCCCCTGGCCGGCTCTTTGGTTCGAATGATGGCGCTGCGGGCGGAGACGGCTGCGGCGAGCGGTGACGCGAGCACCGGACGACGCTGGGCGAGCGCTGTGGTGGCCGTTTGGTCCGGGGCAGAGCCGGCATTGCAACCGGTGGTGATGCGTATGAGGACGATCCTACGGAACGCAAAGTAGCCATGGTCTTAGGAAAGGACCCCATATGTCCAACAGTGCGGTCATAGTACGCGTCGCAGTCGGTCTCCTCGTCATTGCGTTAGGTGCGCTAGTCTTGTGGCTTTTGTTTTTTAGAGGCCCCACGGCTACTGCTAGGCCCGAGACGTTCGACCCCGAGTCAATAAGTACCGCTCCGCTCAGCGCGATCCGTGGGTACGACAGCACACTGCTGCACTACGACTCGGTGCTAGGGGCGGACCGACAGATAGTCGACTCCGGGCTGAGGCCGGCACGCGTCGGCGACACAGCGTGGATCCAACCGGAGGTCGGGGCGTACCGGCTAACGATCGACGCGCTTGCGGAAGGCCGCATTATCGCACGGATCAAGAGCAAGGTCGAGCTGCCGCGCTGGGGGGTAGGGCCGTGGTGGACATGGTGGTGGGTGGATCGGCGGGGACCGCACAATACCTGGCGTTCGCTCTTCATCGCCGACCACGAGCGCCCTGCGTATCGGGTCAGCCGGGACTCTGCTCTCGAGCTGGAAATGCACCCGGGCTCTGAGTGGCGCCAGCCCCTCGCTCGCTTCACCGGCAGCATATGGGGGAACTGTTGCTACCCCAGCGCCTGCTGCTGCAAGCAGTACTGAGGCCAGCGCCAAGCCCCCGAGTCGTGTCCGCTTGCGACTAGGTGACTCAAGTGGCATTGTGCTAGCCACTTAGAGTCACCCATGCCCGCCGACCCCCTGTTCGACCGCTTGGCTCGTGCCCTCGCGGGCCGCTACACCCTCGTACGTGAGCTGGGCCAAGGCGGCATGGCGACCGTCTACCTCGCCACCGACGTGAAGCTCGGCCGGCGCGTGGCCATCAAAGTGCTGCCGCCGACGACTCGCCACTACCTGGGGAGCGGGCGCTTCCAGCGCGAAGTCCTCTTCGCGGCGCAGCTTTCCCACCCCAACATCGTCCCCCTCTTCGAAGCCGACGAAGCGGACGAGTTGCTCTTCTACGTGATGGAGTACGTGGAGGGGGATTCGCTGAAGGATCGGTTGGCGCGCGACGGGCCGCTCGCCGTGGACGAGGCGATCCGCATCGCCGCCGAGGTAGGCGACGCCCTCGAGTACGCACATGAGACCGGCGTGGTGCACCGCGACATCAAGCCCGGGAACATTCTGTTGTCTCGCGGGCACGCCATGGTCTCGGACTTCGGGATCGCGAAGGTGGTCGCGGAGAGCGGCGCCGCCGCCGACCGCGCCTCGATCACGGGTACCGGCGTCACCGTGGGGACCGCGGAGTACATGAGCCCCGAGCAGGCGAGCGGAGAGAAGCGGATCGACGCGCGCTCGGACGTCTATGCCCTGGCGGCCGTGTTGTACGAGATGCTCGCCGGCGAGCCGCCGTTCACGGGCCCGAGCGTCCAGGCGATCATCGCCCGGGTGCTGAGCGATCCGCCTCGGCCCGTCCGAACGCTCCGGCCCAGTCTCCCAGCTCACGTCGAGGCGGCGCTCGCCGCAGGCCTCGCCAAGCTCCCGGCCGACCGGCCCCCGACCGCTCGGACCTTCGTGGACATGCTGACGCGTCCCACCGCCGACCGTCGGGTGCCGCGCTCCCGCTGGTTGAAGGTCGGGGTGGCCGCCCTGCTGCTCGGCGGCGCCGGGACTGCGCTTTGGGTCGGACTTCGCCGCCCGCCGCCGGTGAGGGGGGCGCCGGCCGGCATGGTCCTCGTGCCCCGGAGCAACTACCGTGTAGGCGGTCGCCGGGGCCGACCGACAACGGTCGTGGCGCTCGACTCCTTCTACATCGACTCGACGGAGGTCACGGTCGGAGCGTACGCACCGTTTCTGATTGCCACCCGCGCTGCAGCGCCCTGGGCCCACGCGCCGCCCGCGACCTGGCCCGTCACCGGCGTGCTCTGGGCCGAGGCGCAGGCCTTCTGTCGGTGGCGCGATCCTGCCGCGCGGCTCCCCACGGAAGCGGAGTGGGAAGCGGCGGCCAGCGGGCCGAGCGGGGGGGGGGCCGCGTATCCGTGGGGGAACGTCTGGGAGGCCGGGCGGGCCAATGCGGCTGCGGCGACCGATACCCTCAAGCCGGTCGGCTCGTTCCCGCTGGGGCGCTCGGAGGTTGGAGCGGTGGACCTGATCGGCAACGCCTGGGAATGGGTCGCGGCCGACACCCTGGGCTCGAGCGGCCAGCTGCTCCATGCGATCAAGGGAGGCGCCTTCGACACACCGCCCAAGAACGCATCGGTCTTCTATCGCAGTTGGGTTCCCGAGGACCGCCGGGCGGTCTGGAAGACGGGCTTCCGCTGCGCGCGGCCCAAGTGAGACGCGGTTAGACTACCGTTTACAATGCGCCTGTCGCCGAGCGCCCGTCCGGCCGCCCGCTTGTCCGTGTTGCTACTGCTCGCCGCCTGCCAGCCTCAGGCGCGCCGGCTGCTGTTGCTCGACCTCGCCTTGTCGGACCCGGTCGTGTTGAACGGCACCGCCCGTCCCTGGGTGGACGCCGGGTACACCGTCCGCTACCGGCGCTTCTATCCCCACCTCACGCGGGGTGATCTCCCGCAATTCCGCACCCTCGTGCTCCTCCTGGGCCGCGAGCCCGAAGCGCCCTCGGACGCCCTCACCGCCGGCGACCTGGCGCTGCTCGACGAGTGGGTGCGGCGGGGGGGCGTCGTGGTCTTGGGCTACGACGGCGACGGCGAGGGTTACCTCGACCGGTGGACGGCAAACCGCTGGCTCGAGTACGAAGGGGCTGGGATCTCGATTGGAGATCTCGTGCTCGAGGATACGACGACGCGCACCCTCACGACGGGGCGGGCGCAGCCGTGGGCCCTCGCCCGGCCGGTCGGTGACGAGCCCCTCGGCTCCGTGTATGAGCCGTTTCCGCTCGATCGCAACCACGTCGTGGTGGCGCGCTCCCCGACCCAGCTGCTCGCGATCACGAGCCAGCAGGCCTTCGTGCGCGCGCCGAAAGAGCCTGCGGGACGACCGGATGCCGGCATCGCGGCGGCGGCGCGGATCGGCCAGGGGCTGGTCGTCGTGATCAGCCGCCACGCCCTCGGGACGCTCGGGCCGCAGTACCGCCCGTCGACCACACCGTTCTTGGCCGCGGACGCGCTCGCCGACACACGTGCCTTCCTCACGGCGGTGGCACGCTGGACGCGGCGCCCCGCCGAGTGGGCGCACGTACCGCAGGCGGCGCACGGCGTGCCGCTCGCGCTGCAGCAGGCCCCCCTCCCCGTGGAGTTGCAGTCACCGCGGCTCGAGCCTCCCGTCGCAGTGAGCACCACCGAGCTGCCGCTCATCCCGGACAGGAAGCTCGCGCGGGCGACGAACGTGCCCGACTGGCTGCGCCAGCAGGGGTTGCGCGTCTTGTGGACGCCGTTGCTCGCGACGCGGGACGAGCAGCGCGTGCCGCGGCCCGCCGCCACGCTCGATTCGCTCGTCACCTTCCTCGACGTCGGCGGTTTCAACCTGCTGTCGGGCGACGCGTATCCCGAAGGGGCCGACTCCGCGCACGCACGCTGGTGGGAGCGCGACGCCGTGCGGCGCGCCTGGAGCGACGCCGTCAACCGGCTCGGGCCCACCAGTGTGGCGTGGATCCCCGCGTTCGATTACGCCGCGGCGCGCCTGCCGCCCGCCGATTCGTCACGTGGCGCTCGCGGGGAGGCCCTGCCGGCGCCGTGCGCGCTTGATACCGCGCTTTGGGCCGGAGGGTTCGCTCCTGCCGCGACGGCGCTCGGGCGGCTCGCCGGGGAGCAGCGGACGCTGGTGATCGCGTTGGGGTTCGACCTGGGTGATCCGCTCCGCGACCCCGGGTCGCGGGGGCGCAGCTACGGCATGGGCCAGGAGTTCTGCGATGCAGCGTGGCGACGGGCCCTGACGCAGTTGGGACGCCGCGGCGTGCTCGACTCGCTACCGTTCGCTGCGCGCTACCCGGCGCTGCGGGAGGCAGGCCTACTGCCGCTCTACTATCGGGCGCTGGAAGACGAAGTGGCGGAGCGGGCCAGCGCGCTGCGGGACCGAGTGCTCCGGCAGCGACGCGATCTCTACTTCGCCTTCCGACTCCCCCAGCCGCCGGCCGACTGGTTTTCACTCGGCCTGCTACGGGGCTTCGCCCTGCCCGATCGACCGCTACTCCTGCTCACGCCTGAGGCTAAGACGCGCGACCTGCTCGCGTCGCTGCGGGCGCGGGGGCTGAACGGCGTGCACGCCGTCGAACTCACGCCGGCGCTGCTCCGCGCCCGGGACTGGGTCGGGCTGAGACGCGTCGTCTTCGATGACAACGACGGCTTCTGGTTCGCTGGAGAGGAACGCGGCTCGGGGGGTTTGGGGGGAGGGCGGGTCGGAGGGGGCGGGGGGAGCGGGGGGGGCAGGGGGGGCAGGGGGAGCAGGGGGGACAGGGGGAGCGGTGGGGCAGGCGGTGGGGGCCGGGGCGCACGGGCATCCGGCGCGCGAACGCCGGGCGACAGTTTGGTCCGCCTGATGCGGCGGCTGGCGCGTTGAGGCTTGCCTCCACCCTTCCAAGACCGAT
>Ga0209375_1000159_pt1 | contig 62384 bp, 68 predicted proteins | sample GraSoiAngelo_131_FD_185888 | JGI IMG/M metagenome (GOLD analysis project Ga0209375, IMG submission 185888) | Grasslands soil microbial communities from the Angelo Coastal Reserve, California, USA - 14_0929_02_30cm (SPAdes) (version 2) | ecosystem: Environmental > Terrestrial > Soil > Grasslands ...
ACGCGCGCCTTCGCGTACACGAACGCGTTCGGCGTGCTCGTACTGATGGTCGTGCTGATCGTCCGGCCGCAGGGTCTGTTCGGCCGTCGCCATCTGAGAATGGAGTGATCCACGTGCGGTGGCTGCCCGCGTCGCTCATGCTCGCCGCGGCCGTGCTGGCGCTGGCCTGCGCCGGCCGTCTCAACGCCTACTGGATGCACGTCGCGATCATCGCGATGTATTACGCGATCCTCGCGTCGAGCTGGTCGCTGCTGGCTGGCTACGCCGGGTTGTTCTCGCTGAGCCACATGGCGTTCGCGTCCATCGGCGGCTACACCTCAGGAATGTTGACGCAGTGGCTCCACGTTCCGATTCCGTTCGGCCTGCTGGCCGGCGTTATCGTGTGCTGCGCCGGGGGGGGGGCCATCGGGTGGGTGTGCCTGCGCATGAGCGGCCCCTACCTGGCAATCTTCACGCTGGGGTTCTCCGAGATCGTCCGCATCACCATCGCGACGGAGGACGATGTCACCGCGGGCATGGCGGGGCTGCACACCGAGCCGCTCTTCGCGAGCGCCACGCGCCTGCCGTATTTCTACGTCGCCTTCGCGCTGCTCGCCGCGTCGCTGCTCCTCATGAGCCTGCTCGTGCGCTCGCGCTGGGGACTGTTCCTGCGAGCGATCCGCGAGGACGAGCAGGCGGCGACGGCTTCCGGCGTGGCGGTGGAGCGCTGCCGCATCGTCGCGTTCGCGATCGCCAGCGGCTTCGCCGGACTCGCCGGCGGCTTCTACGCGCACTACATCGGCATCATGACGCCGGGCGTGGGCGATCTCGACGAGATGGCCAAGCTGGTGGTCATGACGGTGATCGGCGGCATGGAGCGTCTGCCGACGGCGGTCGGCGGCGCGTTCGTCGTGCAGTTTCTGCTGGAGTGGCTCCGCGAATACGGCCAGTGGCGGCTGCCGGTCTTCGGCATCGTGTTGCTGCTCACCATGCGCTTGGCGCGCAACGGGCTGCTCACGCCGTTGTGGCTGCCGTTTCTACGGTTGGGAGAGGCGCGCGGTCAACCGCTCGTCGCGGCGCCGACGGTGCCGCACAAGGAGCCCGGCACGTGAGCGGGCGCACCGAGCTCGTGCGAGGCGTCGGTCTCGTCAAGTGGTTCGGCGGCATCGTGGCGAACGACGCCGTGGATTTCGCCGTCGCCGAGGGTGACCTCGTCGGGCTGATCGGCCCGAATGGCTCCGGCAAGACGACGCTCATCAATCTGCTGACCGGCCACCTCGCCGCGGACGGTGGGGAGGTCCGCGTTCGCGGGCAGCGGGTGAGCGGGCGCCCGCCGCACGTCTTCGCCGCGATGGGCGTCGCGCGGACGTTTCAGCTGACGCAACTTTTCGGCCGCATGACCGTGCTCGAGAACATGCTCGTGCCCGGTCTGACGCGGCCGCACTCGACCTGGGAGGAGGTCGTCCGGCGCGCGCGGCGCAACCTCGACTTCCTGTCGCTCGCCCACGTCGAGCGGCTGCCGGCGAAGAACCTGTCGGGCGGCCAGCAGAAGCTGCTGGAGCTCGGGCGCTGCCTGATGCTGGAGCCCGCGGTGTTGTTCCTCGACGAGCCGTTCGCCGGCGTGCATCCGCGGCTTCGTGACGAGCTCCTCGAGCGGATTCGCGAGCTCCACCGCGGTGGGCGGACGTTCGTCGTCGTCGATCACGACATGGAGTCCATCTTGCGCATCTCGCGGCGTCTCGTCGTCATGGCGCGCGGGCGCAAGATCGCCGACGGCGCGCCGGACGCGGTCCGGGCGGATCAGGCCGTGCTGGCCGCCTATGCCGGACTCTGAGATGACGAGCGGGCCCATGGCCACGACCGCCTGGCTTACCGCGCGAAACGTGGTGGCGGGCTACCTGCCGGGTATCGACATTCTCCGCGGCGTGTCGGTGGAGGCGACGCGCGGGGAGGTGCGCTGCGTGCTCGGCCCCAACGGCACCGGCAAATCGACCTTGCTGAAGGTGCTGTTCGGTCTCCTGCCGACCCGGGACGGAGAGATTCGCGTGGACGGGCAACCATTGCGGTCCATCAGGGCGCACGAGATGCGCCGATACGGCGTCGTCTATCTGCCGCAGCGCCCGAGCATCTTTCCGTATCTCAGCGTCGACGTGAACCTGCGGCTGGGCGCGTGGCGCTATCGCGGCGAGCGCGGACGCGTCGATGAGTTGGTCGGCCGAGCGTGCGAGCAATTTCCGATGCTGCGGGACCGGCGTCGCCAGTCGGCCGGCACGCTGAGCGGCGGGCAGCAGCGTCAGCTCGAAATCGCCCGCAGCCTGATGCACGAGCCCGCCCTTCTCCTCATCGACGAGCCCACCGCGGGCGTCGAGCCACGGGTGGCGGCCGTCATCTACCAGACGATCAAAGACTTGGCGGCACAGGGGAAGGCGGTCCTCCTGGTCGATCAGAACATCAAACGGGCGCTCGAGATCGCCGACTATATCTACGTCATGCGGACCGGCACGATGCTGTCGGAAGGGTCGCGAGAGGGCTTCGGCGGCGATGTCGAAGCGCTCGTCTCCCGCTGGCTATACGCCAGCGGTTGACGTCGGTCCGCTGTGCGCCGCCCTTCGTCAAATGCTTCGCGGATTGGCACGCTCGCTGGGGCAATGGCGCGTGCGGATCTTCGAACGGAAGTTCGGCACCGACTTTCTCGCGACAGTTCCGCGCGAGCCGGGCATCTATCGCATGTACGACGCCGCGGGCGGGCTGTTCTACGTCGGCAAGGCGCGCAATCTCAGGCGGCGGCTGGCCCAGTACCGAACGGCGCGCCGGACATCGGGCAGGGTGTCCCCGAGATTGTCCCCCATGGCCCGCTCCAAGGTGCAATCGGCCGCATCGCAACGCATCCCTGCGCGAGGGGGCGCGCGATGAGAACCGACGAAAGACGCTATCCTTTTGCTGCAGCGAGATCGCGGTCTGAAAATCCTGGTGTCGGCGGTTCAATCCCGTCCCTGCCCACCATTCTTTTCGCCGCCGACGACCGGCTGGGAGGAATTGATGTCGACATACGTGGAAGGAGGTCGCCTATGACGAGATAGCGGAGGACCGCAGTAGGATCCGATGGCCCGATTCGAGTTCGAGGATTTTGATCCGTACGGCGTCGCCGAGCCGCACGAGGAGCGGCGTTTCGGCGGCACCAGCCTCTGCGCTGGCTGCAAGCACGCCCACCTCTATCGCCGGCGCGACAAGGTCGACCCGGTGGTCTACTGCCACGAGCTCTGCAAATACGTCCCGCCGGACATCGTCGAGTGCAGCCAGTTCAGCGCCGTGGCGGCGCTGAGTCTACACCAGATGAATGCGGTGGCTCACGAAGTGGGTCACGCTCTCAGTAGGCGATAGAAATTCCTGACATGGCAACCGTTCCCAACCGCCGAGGACGATCTCCGCATGGGTCCTCGCGATGACCGGCCACGCCCTGGGATGATGGACAAATTGCTTCATGATGGACGAGTCGCATGATGGACAAGTCGCTTTTGACAGTCACGGCGAAGCGTGTTATATGGGCTCCACTTTACAGAACAAGTGTAGAGTCATGTCCGACGTCTACCTGAACATCCATCGGGCGGCGCAAGCGGCGGGCGTGAGTCCGTCCGCGCTCCGCCTCTGGGAATCTCGGGGACTGGTCCGGCCTCAGAAGACCCCTAGCGGCCATCGTCGATACACGGTCGAGGATGTCGGGCGGATCCGGGACATCCGGCGGCTTCGTTCGGTCCAGGGCCTCAACCTCGCGGCGATTCAAGGCGTGCTCGGTGTCAACGGAACCGCTCCCACCCCGCGTGCGAGCCACGGCGCGCGGGCTGTCGGGCGAGCGCTTCAGGCACTGCGGCTGCGGCGGCGGCTGACGCTCCGTCAGGTCAGAGATAAGACCGGCCTCGCCCTCTCGTTCATCAGCTCCGTGGAGCACGGCGTTGGGCGGCCGTCGTTGGCCAGCCTCACGAGGCTGGCCCGCTGCTACGGCACGGCCGTGTCCGCCCTGACGGCTGGGCGGGCACGACGCGTGGGAAAGGTGATCCGAGCTGGGCACTACCGGGTGCTTCCTATGCTGGGCGACGGAGTCAAGATCGAGCAGCTGGCTGAAGGGCGCTGCGCGATGGACTGCCAGCGGTTCACGCTCAGCCCGGGCGCGGGCAGTCGAGGGCAGTATTCCCACGAGGGAGAGGAGTTCATTCATGTGCTCTCGGGTCGCTTTGAAATCACCCTCGACGGCCGCCAGCGGTACCAGCTCAACGCGGGTGACAGCATGTACTTCGAAAGCACTTCCCTGCACGCATGGGTGAACCCGGGCTCTGAGACCACGGTGCTGCTCTGGATCAACACGCCGCCGACATTCTAATTGGTTTCGACATCGCGGGAAGGCGCGAGAAGAGACTGGATGAGTGCGGCACCGCAGTCGGCCACCGGCGAGTGTCGCGGAGGGCAAATCGAGCACAGGAGGACGACGATGAAGCGTCATGGGAGGCTGGTAGTCGGTTTCGTGCTTCTGGCCCTGGCGGTCGGCCTGGTCGCACCTGCGCCCGCCCAGGACAAGCCCTGGTGGCCGTTCCCGGTCGAGGACCGTGATCCGCCCTTCAACATGGAGGGCAAGAAACTCAAGAAGGATTACATCCCCATCGATCATGCGGCCAAGAAGTGGAACATGTGCGTATCGTTTCCGCACATGAAGGACGCCTACTGGATCGCCGTCGACTACGGCGTGGTGTCGGAGTCGCGGCGTCTCGGCGTCAAGATGCAGCTCGTCGAGGCCGGGGGCTATACGAACCTCGCCAAGCAGGTCAGTCAGATCGAGGACTGTGTGGCCCAGGGCGCGAATGCCGTGATCATCGGCGCGATCTCCGAGACAGGACTGAACAAGCTCATCGACGAGATCACCGGCAAAGGGATCCCGGTCATCGACGTGATCAACGGTATTAACTCGCCCAAGCTCGCCGCCAAGTCCCTCGTGTCGTTCGCGGAGATGGGGTACCAGGCGGGGGAGTATCTGGTGAAGAAACATCCCAAGGGCGCTAAGCCGGTGAAGGTTGCGTGGTTCCCGGGCCCTCCCGGCGCGGGATGGGTCGTCGCCGGCAACAAGGGCTTCACCGACTCGGTCGCCCGGGGCGCGATCGAGGTCGTCTCCACGAAGTATGGTGACACCGGCAAGGAGATCCAGCTCAAGCTCGTGGAGGACGTGCTCCAGGCATATCCGAATATCGACTATATCGTCGGCACGTCACCGACCACTGAGGCGGCGGCGCAGGCTCTGCGCGATGCCGGTAAGTCTGACAAGATCAAGGTGCTGGCGTACTACTTCACACCCGGCGTCTATCAAGACATCAAGCGGGGGGCCGTCCTGGCCGCGCCCACGGACTCGGCGGTGATCCAGGGCCGGATCGCGATCGACCAGGCCGTGCGAATCTTGGAGAACAAGCCGTACACGAAGCACACCGGACCGGCGATCTACGTGATCGACAAATCCAACATCAACTCGTTCCACTACGAGTCGTCGCTGGCGCCGCCGGACTTCAAGCCGACCTTCCGCGTGGACTAGGAGCGGGCAACGTGCCGGGGAGCAGCGGAGAGCACCGGGCGGCGTCAACGCTCGTCGCCGAGGCGCCGCCGCTGCTCCGCCTGCGCGGGCTGAGCAAGTGGTTCCCTGGTGTGCAGGCGCTCGACCAGGTGGACTTCGACCTCCGACCGGGCGAGGTGCACGTCCTCTTTGGCGAGAACGGCGCGGGCAAATCGACGCTCATCAGCATCGTGGCCGGTGCTCTCCGGCCTGACGCCGGTGAGGTCCTGCTCCATGGCGCGCCGGTACACTTCCGCTCTGTCTCCGACGCCCGGCGGCGAGGGATCAGCGCCGTCTTCCAGGAGTTCAGCCTCGTTCCCGACATGACCGTCGAGGAGAACCTCTTTCTCGGCGACGAGCTGACCACCGGGCCCTTTCTGAACAAACGCGCGCTTCACCGCCGCGCGGAGGCGACGCTGACCCAGCTCGGATTTCCGCTCAGGCCGGGCATGAAGGTCAACCGCCTATCCCGTGCGGAGCAACAGATGGTGGAGATCGCCAAGGCGCTTAGGTCCGATCTGTCCATCCTGATCCTGGACGAGCCGACGGCGGCCCTCACCGAGCGCGAGACGGACCGGCTCTTCCAGCTCCTTCGGGAGTGCAAGCGGCGAAGAGTGGGGATCGTCTACATCACCCACCGCATGGACGAGATCCACCGTATCGGCGATCGCGTCACCGTGCTCCGCGACGGCCGCCGGGTCGCCACGCTCGACGTCGGCGGCGCGAGCCACGAGACACTGGTAGAACTCATGACGGGCCGCACGTTCGAGGCCTTCTTCCCGCGTATCGAGCACAGCCCGGGCGCCCAGCTTCTCGCCATCGAGGACTTGACCGTCGGTCGCGTCGTCTGCGACGTCTCCCTGACCGTCTGTGCCGGCGAGATCGTCGGGCTCGCGGGCCTGGTCGGCTCGGGGAAGTCGGAGGTCGGACGGGCTGTGTTCGGGCTGGAGCCGATCGACGGCGGCACAATTCGCTTCCTCGACCGTCCCGTGAATCGACCCGGTGTGCGAGCCATGCTGGATGCCGGCATCGTCTACCTGCCACCGGACCGGCGGACGGAAGGCCTCGTGGTCCAACGGAGCGTGCGCGAGAACATGGCCCTGTGCGCGCTGACGTTGTCGCCGTTCAGCGGCCGCCTCTTTCTCCGGCGGCGGAGCGAGCGCGGAATCTGCACCCGTCTGGCCGCGCGGCTCAAGATCTCGCCCCTGCGCATCGAGCGCGACGTCGTCTTCTTCTCGGGCGGCAACCAGCAGAAGGTGATGCTGGCCAAGGGACTCACCCGGAACCCGAGGCTCTTCATCATGGACGAGCCGACGATGGGGGTCGACGTGGGCGCCAAGACCGAGGTCTACAACTTCATGAAGGATCTGGTGGAGCAGGCCGGCGCGGGTATCCTCCTGATTTCGTCGGACCTGCCGGAGATCCTCCACCTCACCAGCCGGACCTACGTCATGTACCGGGGACGAATGCGCGCCGAGCTGAAGGGCGCGGAGATCACGGAGCAGGAGGTCTTGTCTCACTTCTTCGAGTCCGAGACTGCCGGTGGCTGAGACCGGCGTGGTGACGGCCGAGCGCCGGGCAGCGCCCGGGCCCGCCCTGGCGCGGCTCGCACGCCTGACGTTCGTCCGCCTCGGGGTCCTACCCCTGCTGCTGCTCATCCTCGTGATCGGCTTCGGAATCGCCGAGCCACGGTTCCTGTCGGGACAGAATATCTTCAACGTCGCTCGGCAGTCCACCTACCTCACCATCGTGGCCATGGCCCAGATGCTCGCCCTCCTGACGGGGGGATTCGACCTCTCCGTCGGCGTCATCCTGGCCGTGACCAGCGTCGTGTCGGCGTACGTGATGGCGGCGGTCGTCGCCGGGAACGCGAGTGCCGTGGGTCTGGCCATCACGCTGGGGATTCTGGCCGGCCTCGGCGCCGGGACGGCGATGGGTGTTGCTAACGGCTTCGGCATCGCCGCGCTCAACGTCTCACCCTTCATGATGACCCTCGCCATGGCCTCGATCGGTTTCGGCCTCGCGCTTTCTATGACCGGAGGCGTGCCGGTGTATGGGATGCCGAGCCAGTTCGGGGCGACGCTCGGGTTCGGCAAGCTCCTTGGCGTCCCGGTGCCAGTGTACGTGACGGTCGTGGTCATCCTCGGGATGTACGTCCTTCTCAACTGGACGCGGATCGGGCGGTACTTCTACGCGATCGGGGGCAACATCAAGGCCTCAGCCCTGAGCGGCATTTCGACGCGATCGTATCTGTTCCTCGCCTACGTGCTCTGCGGGTTCCTGGCGTCGCTGGGCGGTGTGATGCTGACGGCGCGTCTGGAGACTGGGGAGGCGAACATCGGGGCGGCGATGCCGCTCCGTTCCATCGCGGCCTGCGTCATCGGCGGGGTGAGTTTGCGCGGGGGCACGGGCCGACTCGGCAGCGTCGTCCTCGCGGCCGTGTTTATCGAGTGGTTCGAGAACGGTATGAACCTGGTCCGCATCCAATCCTATCTCCAGATGGTTGTGCTGGGTGTGCTGCTCATTTTCGCGGTGGTGATGGATGAGGTCCGTCACCGCTATATCGCCAAGCTCCGCGAGGATTGATCGCGGCTTCGGAGGCGGGCTCGAAAGGACGAGGCGACGTGAAGGAACCGGTGGCGGTGATCGGTCTCGGCAACATGGGGTTCCCGATGGCCCGCAACCTCCTGGCCGCGGGATTCCCCCTCGCCGTGCACAACCGGACGCGCGCGAAGGCCGAGCCGCTGGCCGCCGGCGGGGCTGCCGTCGCCGCCTCGGCGGCGGAAGCGGCGGAGCGCGCTCGGATCGTGATCACCATGCTGGCCGACGATCAGGCGATCGACGACGTCGTCTTCGGCGAACGGGGCCTCCTGGCTGGCATGAAACCGGGAGCGATCCACGTGGGTATGAGCACGGTTGAGCCGGCGACCTCCCGGCGGCTCGCCGTCGCCCACCGTGCGCAGGGCAGCGAATACCTCGCCGCCCCGGTGTTCGGGCGGCCGGAGGTGGCGGCGGAGGCGAAGCTCTATGTCATCGCGGCGGGTCCCCCGGGGCCCCTGGAGACGGCGCTCCCCGTGCTGCGAGCGCTGAGCCGCGGGGTGTCGCGCGTCGGCGACGATCCTAGCCGCGCGAACCTCGTCAAGCTTGCCGGGAACTTCCTGCTCGCGTCGATGCTCGAGACGCTGGCCGAGGCGTTCGCTCTCGTCGAGAAGGCCGGGCTGGACCGCCTCGCGGTGCTCGAGACGCTCAATGGCGCGCTCTTCGCTTCGCCGGTCTACCAGACGAACGGCGAACGGATGAGCCGGGGCGCCTTCAGCCCGCCCGGGTTCCAGCTCGCGCTCGGTCTCAAGGACATCCGGCTGGTCCTCCGCACGGCCGACCAGCTCGGCGTCCCGATGCCGGTGGCCGGTGTGGCGTATGACCATTTCCTGTCCGCCGCGTCCCGTGGGCGCGGCGGTCTCGACTGGACGGCGGTTTCGGAGGTGGTGCGCGAAGCGGCCGGCCTCGCGCCGGCATGGGGGTCCTCCACGTCAGACCCAGTCAACGTGAGGTGAGGCGATGCCGCAAGCGAGCCAGGTCAATCCCTCGGTGATCGACACCCTTCATGCCGCCGGCGAGCGACCGGCCGTCGTCTACCGCTACGCCGGTGACCGGTTCCTCCTCCTCGAGTACGGCGAGATGGTGCTGGATCTGACGATGAACTTCCGCATCTTCGGCCTCAACGAGGCGATCAAGCGGGCCGACATCGATGGCGTGATCGAGACCGTGCCCGCGCTCCGGAGCATGCTGATCCAGTACGATAGCCTTCGCCTGCCGACGCGTGAGCTGGTCGAGACCCTAAAGAAGCTCGAGGACGCGATTCCCTCCGTCGACAATCTGAGCATCCCCAGCCGACGGCTGGAGCTGCCGATGGCGTTCGCAGACCAGTGGACCAGAAGCGACATCGAGCGCTACGTCAAATACACCCGGCAAGACGCCCCCAACGTGATCAACGGCCACAACATCGAGTACATCGCCAGCTACAACGGCCTCAAGGACGTCGAGGAGGTCATTCAGTACCTTTGCGCTACCGAATGGTGGAACGCGTGCATCGGCTTCTGGCCGGGGCTGCCCTTCATGTTCCCGCTCGATCCCCGCTATGCGATCGTGACGCCGAAGTACAATCCCACCCGGCCGTGGACACCCGAGGGCGCGGTGGGGATTGGCGGGCCGTGCGTCGCCATCTATCCCGTGGCCTCGCCTGGCGGTTACCAGCTCTTCGGGCGCACCATCCCGATCTTCGACCTCCAGCAGCGGAACCCCGCGTTCAAGGCGAACCCGATCCTCCTGAAGCCCGCCGATCGCATCCAGTGGGTGCGCGTGACGGACGACGAGCTGGAGGCGATTCGTGCGCGTGTCTACGACGGCACCTATCGGTACAAGCTCGTGGAGTACGAGGTGCTCAATGTGAAGGCCTACCGCCGCTTCCTCGACTCTGTGAAGGACGAGGTGGCGGCGTTCCAGCGGCGCCAGGCAGAGGCCGTCAAGCACATACCGATTCCATAAGGGAGGGGGAGGGTGATGTTCGAGGTTCTCGAAGGCGGCATCCAGACGACCGTACAGGACTTCCCGGGCCGGGTGGGCTACCTCGCTCTCGGCACGTACCCGGCGGGCCCCATGGACCACTTCGCCTTCCGCGTTGCCAACCTCCTCGTGGGCAACTCCCAGGGCACGGCGGCCCTCGAGGTGACGGTGGGCGGGCTCAAGGCCCGCTTCCACGACCGTCGCGTCCTGGCCGTCACCGGCGCGGACATGCACGCGACCCTCAACGGCAGGCCGCTGCCGCTCTGGGAGAGCGTCGGCGTGGAGTCGGGCGACCAGCTCGAGATGAAGACGGTTAAGGCGACGGGGTTCCGGGCCTACGTCGCCGTGAGCGGCGCATTTGATGTGCCGGACTACATGGGGAGCCGGGCGACCTTCACGGTGGGCGGCTTCGGCGGGTTCGAAGGCCGCGGGCTCAAGAAGGGTGACCGGGTCCCGCTCGGTCGCGGCGACGGCATCGACCGGTTGATCGGCCGTCGACTGCGGCCGAGCCTGCGTCCCCCCTACGCGAGCCACTGGGAGATCGAGGCCATGCGCGGTCCCCAGGCCGATCCCGACTATCTGACACCCGCCGACATGCAGTTCTTCTTCAGCCACGCCTGGAAGGTCGACCGCAACTCCAATCGCATGGGCGTGCGCCTGGAGTCGCACAAGTGGCAATGGGCGCGCACGAGCGGGGGCATCGCCGGCGGGCATCCATCGAACATCCTGGACAATGGCTATGCGGTCTGGACCGTCAACGTATGCGGCGATCAGCCCATCATCCTCGTGGCCGACGGACCGAGCCTCGGCGGCTTCATCTGCAACGCGACCCTCATCTACGCGTCGACGTGGAAAGTGGGCCAGCTCGTGCCCGGCCGCGACACCATCATGTTCAAAGAGGTGACGATCGAGGAAGCCACTCAGAGGGCCCGCGACCTCGACGCGACGATCTCCGAACGTTCCATCGACAGGGGGTAGCAGTATGGCTGCGAAAATCGATATCAATGCCGACATGGGAGAGAGCTACGGACGGTGGACCCTTGGCCACGACACCGATCTCATGCCCTTCCTCAGCTCGGCCAACATCGCGTGCGGCTATCACGGCGGCGACCCGCACGTCATGCGAACCACGGTTCGTCTGGCCAAGAAGCACGGGGTCGCCATCGGCGCGCACGTCTCCTTTCCGGACCTCATCGGCTTCGGGCGGCGCCGCATGGACGTCTCTCCCCAGGAGCTGAAGGACTACGTGACCTACCAGGTGGGGGCGCTCCAGGCCTTCGCGGCGGCGGAGGGCGCCAGGGTGGAGCATGTGAAGCCCCACGGAATGCTCTACGTCATGTGCAGCCAGGACCGAACCTATGCCGAGTCCATGGCCGAGACCGTGAAGGAGCTGAACGGCAGGCTCATTCTGTTGCTCACCGGCACGGTCTGGGCGGACGCGGCCCGACGGGTCGGAGTCCCCTTCGTGATGGAGGGGTACATCGACCTCGACTACGACGACCAGGGCCAGCTCATCCTCGAGCGAGCGAAAAAAGCGCGGGATCCCGAGGCGGTTGCCGAGCGTGCCGTCGCGCTCGCAACGGAGGGACAGGTCCCGGTCCGCGACGGGGGGTGGTTGCCCCTGGCTGCCCGGAGCGTCTGCGTCCACGGCGATGCGGAGAACGCCCCAGCCATCGCCCGCGCCGTGCGGGAGCGTCTTGTAAAGGCGGGGGTCGAGGTCGCGCCGCTCCGCGCCCTTCTCTAATCCGATCTCAGCGGGAGACTAGCCTATGGCGGATCGCGTGGACGTGGTTGCTCCGGTTCCCGGCCTGGTCGCCAGCATCGCGGTGGCGCGTGGCGCCGCCGTCGCCGCGGGCGATACGGTGGTCACCCTGCAATCGATGAAGATGGAGATCGCGGTGCCGTCGGATCGGGCCGGCACGGTGGAGGAGGTCCTGGTGGCCGAGGGGCAGGAGGTGGAACTGGGCGCGGTGCTGGCCCGGGTACGGGCGGCGTAGCCGTCTGCGGTGTCGCTCAAGAAGGTCCTCGTCGCCAACCGGGGCGAGATCGCCGCCCGCGTGCTCCGAGCCTGCCGCGAGAGCGGGATCGCCACGGTGGCTGTCTGCTCGGAGGCGGATCGCGACAGCCCCTACACGCGACTGGCCGACGAGGTGCGGGACCTGGGCGGGGCGAAAGTGACCGAGAGCTACTTGAATCTCGATCGAATCCTCGAGGTCGCGAGCGCCACCGGCTGCGATGCCATCCACCCTGGCTACGGCTTCTTCGCCGAGAACGCCAAACTCGTGAGGAGGATCGAGGAAACCGGCCTCACGTTCATAGGGCCGAGCAGCGCCAGCATCGCCCTGATGGGCGACAAGCTGGCGGCGCGACGTGTCGCCGCTGACGCCAGGGTGCCCCTGCTGCCGGGCACAGAAGCCGTCGAGAGCCTGGACGACGCGAGCCGCCTCGCCGACAAGCTCGGCTATCCCGTCATCCTCAAGCCTGCCGCCGGGGGCGGCGGGATCGGCATGACCATCTTGCACAATCCGGCGGGGCTCGAGCGCGCCTACACCGCCGCCGCCCGGCTCGGGCAGGCTATGTTCGGCAGCGGGACTGTCTACCTCGAGACCTTCCTCACCGGCGGACGTCACGTCGAGATCCAGCTCCTCGCCGATCATCACGGTCACGCTCTCCATCTTGGCGAGCGCGAGTGCTCGCTGCAGCGCCGCAGCCAGAAGCTCGTGGAGGAGACACCCTCGCCCGCCGTGGACGAGCCCCTCCGGCAGGAGATGGCTGGCGCCGCGCTCCGCCTGGCCGGCGTCATCCGCTACCACAACGCCGGCACTATCGAGTTCCTGCTCGGGCCTGACGGCCGCTTCTACTTCCTCGAGATGAACACCCGCGTGCAGGTCGAGCATCCGGTCACCGAGATGGTCACTGGGATCGACATCGTCCGCGAGCAGCTCCGCGTCGCCGGCGGGCTCCCCCTGAGCGTCGATCAGCGCGACGTCCGCCCCCGTGGTCATGCGATTGAATGCCGCATCTACGCCGAGGACCCCGACCGCAATTTTCTGCCGTCGACAGGGCGGATCAGTGCCTTCGATATCCCGTCGGGCCCGGGAGTCCGCGTCGACGCCGGGATCGCTCCGGGCAGCACGGTCTCGGTCCACTACGACCCCATGCTCGGCAAGGTTATCGTCTGGGACCACGACCGCCCGCACGCCATCGCTCGCATGCTCCGTGCCCTGGGCGAGCTGCGGGTCGAGGGCGTGCGCACGACGCGCGACGTTCTCCTGAAAGTGATCGACTCGCCAGAATTCCGCGCAGGGCGGCTTCACACGCGGTTACTGGAGGACGTGCTCGTGCCCCGGCTCAAGGGGACGTGAGCCGGCGTCGCGTTTCACTCATAACCCAATGGCCGTTCGCCACCCTGCAGGCCCAGGTGGGCCCGGATCGGTCACCGGTGCAAGGGCTCGCCTGGCGGGCAGATCGCGAGGGGGCGGCCCGCCTCCTCGACTTACCGCAAGAAAAGAGTGGTGAAGAAATCCCGCACGCGTTGAGCGAACGACGTCTCAGGATTGGCGGTCGTTCGCTCCGCGGCCGGTGGGGTCTCCTGGGTCGACGGCGGACCGAGTGACGCATCGCCCCCGGCCGTCGCAGGGCTCGCGATCCTCGGCTGATCCGGGACCGTCGGGGCCTCCGCCCGCGGGGTGCCCGGCTCAATCTGGGTCGTCGCCGTGAGGACCGTCTCGGAGACGCCGATGACGAGGTACGTGAACCAGAAGCCCTCAGAGATGTGGGCCTCGAGGGCGTTGCCACCCTTCTCGTAGACCTGCCGCGTGCCGTCCTTGGCGGCGGTCGTCGTGTTGACGTGGCGCCAGCCGTTCGACTCCAGCATGGCCCGCATCGCGAGCGCGAGGCTTGCCGGCTCCAGGCGTCCCCGATAGACGAGCTTCGCGGCCTTCACGGAGGGCGACTCGATCACGACCGAGCGCTGCGGCTGGTAGGTGAGGCCCGTCGGCAGCGGAACGTCGTCGAACTCACTGCGGAGTCGCGTCGTCGCACACGCCGTGGTCAGGAGCATGAGCCCGAGGGTCACGCACAGTCGGCTTTTCATGCGCGGAGCTTAGCAGGGCCCATCGGCGGGACCCAAGAAATTCGGGCCCAGATTGTGATGAGGATCGGTGATGAGGAGGCGCTGGCGTAGCGTGGCCGGGCGGGGAGGCCGTGCCGTCATGACCTGACGGCGCTGACGTTCTGGCAGCCCGACACAAAGGCTGACAGCGGCAGGCCGGGGCTCCGTGCACCACCCCTGCCATTTATGAGCCGACCCGGCACTATATGTCGCCCCTCTCGGCACGGCATCGGATGTGCACAACGGCTGACCGCACGGGTCGCGGGACGGACTCGTGGCGGACACCCCGGGGCTTCGAAGGGAGGAGTTATGGTCGAGCGCTTTTCACGGATCGCTCTCGTGTTGCTGCTGACATCGGCGCCGGTTCTTGCCGGCTGCGCCAAGTGGGCGGGCTCATCGGACGCCTCCGCGCCCGGCTCCCCGGGATCCACGGACGGCGGTCGAGCCGCCGACGGATCCATGGGCGGAGCCGCCGGGGCGGGGCGTGCACCCGGCAGCCCTGACCGACCCAACCCGAAGGAATTCGTGGCGCTGGGGGACCTGCGGGATATCCACTTCGAGTTCGATCGGTACGATATCCGGCCGGAAGATGCGCAGGTCCTCGAAGCAAACGCCGTGGTGCTGAAGTCCAACCCCAAGTGGCAGATTCTCATCGAGGGGCACGCGGACCAGCGCGGCACCACCGAGTATAACCTCGCGCTGGGCGATCGGCGCGCGCGCGCGTCGATGAACTATCTCGTCGCTCAGGGCGTCCGGTCGAACCGGATTTCGATCATCAGCTACGGCAAGGAAAGACTCCTCTGCCGCGAGTCGAGCGAAGACTGCTACGGCCAGAACCGCCGCGCGCATTTCATGGTGAAGGCGCGGTAAGTCCGCTTCCTGAGGAGGAGGAGCCGCTCCTCCTCCTCGTCCTGCTCGCTCCGAGACTCAACAAGAAAGCAGCCCACAGACCTTTGGTCCCATCGGGACGGGGCCGCCATCGGCGGCCGGTAAGGTGAGTGGGCTGAGGCTTGTATTCGTATACCGCGTCGGGGACGTAGTCAAGGGGGCGTTTGACCCTCCCGTCCGCCGCGACTTACCCCCGCCCGACGAAGGGCATCTTCGTCGCCATGACCGTCAGAAACTGGACGTTGGCATCCAGGGGAAGGCTCGCCATGTAGACGACCGCGCGCGCCACGTGCTCGACGTCCATCGTCGGTTCGACCGCGACGGCCCCATGCGCCTGCGGGACGCCACTCTTCATTCTGGCCGTCATGTCGGTCGCGGCGTTTCCGATGTCGATCTGACCGCACGCGATGTCGTACTTGCGGCCGTCGAGCGATGTCGACTTGGTGAGGCCCGTGATCGCGTGCTTCGTGGCGGTATACGGCGCCGAGTTCGGCCGCGGCGCGTGCGCCGAGATGGAGCCGTTATTGATGATCCGCCCGCCGCGTGGCTCCTGGGCCTTCATGAGCTTGAAGGCTTCCTGCGTGCAGAGGAACGCGCCGGTCAGGTTGATGTCGACGACCGATTTCCATTGCTCGTAGCTCAAATCCTCGAGCGGCACGGGAGGGGCTCCGGTCCCCGCGTTGTTGAACAGCAGATCGAGCCGACCGAACTCCGCCTTCGTCCGAGCGAAGAGGGCGCCGACCGCCACGGGATTGCTCACGTCGGTCGGAACGACGAGCGTCCGCGAGCCGGACGACTTTCCCGCCAGCGCCGTCGCCTCCAGGAGGTCCTTGCGACGGCCGGTGAGGACGACCGCGTAGCCCTCTCGCAACAGGGCAAGCGCGACGGCCCTGCCGATTCCGCTTCCGGCGCCCGTGACGATGGCGATCTTGTCAGACGCAGCCATGGTGGAGACCTCCGTCTTTCCCGATCGGGTGTCCCTCAGCGGCCCTGCCGCGGGGGCGCCGACAGGTTACTGCTTCGCCAGGGCGCCGATCAAGGGGGCGGGAGCGACTTCAGGCGATCGATGAGGCGCGTCAGGCGCTCGATCTGCGATCCGGTCAGATTGGCGAAGTAGAACGCGTAACCGTCGAGATCGATCCGGATCAGCACGGAGACGATCTCAAGACGCTCGCCGTCATCGGGCAGCGTGACCGAGAGCCTTACCGCCGATTCCGGGGCCGCCCAGAGCGGCCGGACCTTCATGCCGGAGGGGCTGAGGTCGACGCTCGTCGTCTGCCAGTCGACGCTGCCGTACTCGCTGACCTGGACGGGGAGCGCAACCCGTACGCGCGGCGCGCGGCGCCGCTCGGCCGGCCGCCCCGCCACCTCCGCGGTCTTGGCGAGCGCGAGCGGCTCGAAGAGGTCCAGGATCTGACGGAGACGAGCGAACGGGATGGGCTTCGGCACGAAGTCGAGGGCTCCGAGCCGCAGGCACTCCTGGGCGTCGCGTTCGCTCGCGATCCCCGAGATCACCACGATCGGGACGCGGGAGTCTCGCACCGGGCGCAGCTGGAGGAAGTCGAGGCCACTCATGCCCGGGAGCCTGAAATCGAGCAGGACGAGATCCGGACGGTCGCTCCGAAGTCGCGCCAGCGCGGCTTCCGCGGACGGCACGAGGGCGCCCGCGTGGCCCAACTCGCGGACAAAATCCACGAGGAGCCCGCCGATGTCCGCGTTGTCTTCCACGATCAGGATCCGCACGGCGTCCGTCGCCTCCCGGCTGCAATCTTCGCCGCGACACTGACCTTCCGGGGAGCAAGGCGAATGCCAGGGGTGGCAGGGTAATCCGGAAACACGAACGGAGACTCCCGGTAGCCGGAAGCGCAAGGATCTCGCACGTTCAAGACTGCGTGGTGTCCTCTCGAGGTGGCGGCAGAGGACCATGCATGCCAAGGTGACGCGAGTTGCCGTCCAGCGTCAGGGCAGCGGGTAAATGACAACACACCGCGCGACCGCACTTTGCCAGGCTGAGGGGCGTGTGCTAGGCTGCGCCCGCCACGAGCGCCGTGCGGCGGCGCTCATCGCGCGACATCGTCATCCAGGAGGAAACGAGATGTCCGTCTCCGCTGCCACCTTCGCGGGCTACGCGGTCGGAGTCGACAAGGCTCTCGCCCAGGCCATCAAGACCGATACCCAGGGGATCGTCGTCGGAGACGCCCAGGTCAAGATCAGGGATTATGCAATGCCGGTCTACGAGGCCCGTCCTGCGACGGGCGGCGGCGTGCCGATCCTCCTGGTGCTCTCGGAGATCTGGGGCGTGCATGAGTGGATCAAGGACGTCACCCGCCGCTTCGCCAAGCAGGGCTACTATGCCGTGGCACCCGAACTCTTCCAGCGCGAGGGTGGCGTCGGACACATCCCGAACGTCCAGGACATCCTCAAGATCGTGCTGGCCGTGCCGCGCAAGCAGGTGCTGGGCGACTGCGCGGCCGCGGTCGACTGGGCCAAGAAGCGGCCGGGCGTCCGGCCGGATCGCGTGGGCGTGACCGGCTGGTGCTGGGGCGGGTCCACGGTCTACCAGGTGGCAGCCACCAACGCCGACATCAAGGCCGCGGTCGCCTGGTACGGGCCGCCCGCCCGGCCGTATCCCGACGCGCCCAATCCCGTGACGGGCTTCGACGTGGCCAAGGACATCAAGGCGCCCTTCCTCGGCCTCTACGGGGAGACGGATACGAGCCCGACGCCGGATGACGCACGGAAGTTCGGCGACCTGCTCAAGCGCTCGAATCGCGATGTCGAGGTCGTGATCTACCCGGGCGCCGGGCACGGGTTCTTCGCCGACTATCGGCCGAGCTACAACGAGGCGGCCGCGACCGACGCCTGGAAGCGCTGCCTGGCCTTCTTCACGAAGCGCCTCAAGGCGTGAACGGTGAGCGGTCAGCGAGCGCGGTCGATCCGGATCCAGCCCGCCGCCCGCAAGACCCAGTCGCGAGCGGCGGAGCGTCGATCCCTGTGGCGGCGTTCGGGCGGGGGTGCGACCGTAAGCCGACGCCGGTCGCCTCGGCGGCGATCAAAGATCACCCGCACACCGGTGTCGTCGTCAAATGCGTAGGCGAGGGACTGGTGGCGGTCGGGCAGGTCCCGGGACACGATGAACAGCACACGGCGGCTCGGGCGTGACGGGGCCTGGATCTTCATCGGTCCCGAGCATAGGGGAGCGCGCCGGAGAGACCAAGGTTTGGAGAGCCACAAGATCCAGCGGCGCTCGGTCGTGACGCCCACGGTATACGGTATATTGATGCGCCGATGATCTACGCGCCATTCACGCTCTTGTTGCTGCTCCTGCTGGTCGCCCTCCTGGCCGTGTTCGTCGTCCTGGTAGAGATGCGAGTCCTGGCCTACGCGTACCGCAAGGTGGGTGTCCGGCCACGCTACGCCTTCGCCGTCATGCTGCTGTCGCTCCTGGGAAGCCACGTCAACATCCCGCTCTACTCGGTCCCGGGGCAGCGCGTCCTCCGCCCGCACGAGATCTCGATGTTCGGTCGCACGTACATCGTTCCGGACGCCGTCGAGACGGGTGCGACGGTCGTGGCGCTGAACGTGGGCGGCGCGTTGATCCCGATCCTCGTGTCGATCTACCTCGTCGCACGCACGCGGCTCTACGGGCGCATGGCGATCGGCGTGGCGATCGTCGCGGCGGTGGTGCACAGTCTCGCGCAGATCGTTCCCGGCATGGGCATCGCGGTGCCGATGTTCATCCCGCCACTCGTGGCCGCCGGGGTCGGCCTGCTCCTCGCGTTTCGCAGGGCACCGCCCGTCGCCTACGTGTCGGGGTCGATGGGCACCCTGGTCGGCGCCGACCTCCTCAATCTCGACCGGATTGCCCAGCTCGGCGCACCGATCGTCTCCATCGGCGGCGCGGGGACCTTCGACGGGGTGTTCCTGACCGGCATCATCGCGGGGTTGCTCGCGTGACGCGGCTCGAGGGCAAGATCGCGCTCGTCACCGGCGCCCAGCAGGGGATCGGGCGTTCCATCGCGGTCGCGTTGTCCCGCGCCGGCGCCGACGTCGGGATCAACTACCTCGACGACCGCGCGGAGGCCGAGAAGGCGATGCAGGAGGTCCGCGCGGCCGGCCGGCATGGTCTGGTCGTCCGCGCCGACGTCGGGCGCCCCGGCCAGGCGCAGGCGCTGGTCGCCGAGGTCGTGACCGGCCTGGGCGGGCTCGACATCCTCGTCAACAACGCGGGCGTCTTCCCGCGGGTCGCGTTTCTCGAGATGAGCGAGAGCGACTGGGACTTCGTGCTTGACGTCAACCTCAAGGGCGCGTTCTTCTGTGCCCAGGCCGCGGCGCGCGTGATGGTCGCTGGCGGACGGCGGGGCTCGATCATCAACGTGGCGTCTCAGGCCATCCGGGGCGCGGTGCGGGGCGTCCACTACTCGGCGAGCAAGGGCGGGGTGGTCGCGATGACGCGGGCGATGGCGCTCGAGCTGGCGCGGTACGGCATCCGTGTCAACGCGATCGCGCCCGGCCTCACGGATACCGCGCAGCCACGCCGCGGTCACAGCGAGGAGGAGTTGGCAGCGCTGGCGCGGGCGGTGCCGCTCGGGCGCATGGCGCAGCCCGACGACATCGCCTCCGTGGCGGTCTTTCTCGCCAGCGAGGACGCGCGCTTCATCACCGGTCAAACGGTGCACGTGAACGGCGGCTCGTACATGCCGTGATCGGGAGAGGTGAGGACATGTCTTGTCTCCTCGCGACTGCGATGCTCGTGCTGGTCCTCGGGGTCACGTGGCCGACCGTGGCCGCAGGACAGTCGCCTCTTGAAGAGTCTCTGACGCGTCCCGCGGCCTCCGGGTTCGAGGTGTCCCTGACGACGCGGCTCGGCATGCCGAGCGGGTACGTGCGCGTCGGGGAGGGGCCACTTCGTGGCACCCGACTCCGCCTTCACGAAGACCTCGGGATCGACGTGTCGGAGACCGTCGAGGCAAGCGTGGCGCTCCGCTTGACGCAGCGGGACGCGCTCAGGGCCACGTACCTCTATTCCTTCCTCGAGGGAGGGGCGCGTGTCGACCCGACGGCCTCCTTCAACGGTGACGGCTTCGGCCCCGGTCACGTCCACGTCAACGCCGACTTCTATCGCGTCAGCCTCGACTATGAACGGCTCTTGATGAGCGACTACGGCGGCTTCCTGACGGGTAGCGCCGGACTCACCTACGTCCACCTCGACCCGAAGCTCACCTGGCGGGGACACACGAGCCACGAGGACTTCTCCCGGCAGGAGCTGCCGGTGCCCATCGTGGGTCTCCGTTTCGACATCCCGATGGGGCCGCGGTTCGCCGCGCGGGCCACGGTCGGCGGCGGTGGTCTGCCCCGCGTCGACAGCGGTCGCAAGGAAGGCGGCACCGTCTACCTCCAGCAGATCCATGCCGACGCCGGGCTCTCGGTGCTCTACGCGATCAGCCGGGCGCTCCAGCTCGACGTCGGCTACCACGTCACGTACTTCTTCCAGCGCGAGAAGAGCCACGCGGAGGACAACGCCTTCGAGCTCTACGACAACGGCGTCCACGCGGGCCTGACGTTCCGATTCTGAGAGGGAGGAGGCGCGCGAAAACCGGGCTTGACTTCGCCGGGGCGCGGCGCTAGTGCTGCGGCCAGTTCGAGTGGCCCGGCGTCGGGACGACGCGGGGCAGGAGGGGGGTGGGACGCGCGCGGGCGGGACTCGCGGGTCTGTGTCAGTCGGGGGTCTGACGGCGGTCTGACCGTTGATTCGATCGGGAGGCAACGTATGGAGTTCAATGTCTTCGAGTACTTCAAGGGATACAAGGGGACCACGCGTGGCCCGATGACCCCGGAAGAGCAGGGGACCTCGTTCTTCCTCGCTGGTCATATGGGTGAGCGCGTCAGCGAGCGCGTGGACGCCTATGCCGCCCGGGCCCGGGTGTCCCGTCGCAATTTCCTCGGGACCGCCTCCGGGTTTGCGGCCGCCATGCTCGCGGTGAACGAGATCACCGGCATGAAGTTCTTCGAGGTCACAGAAGCCGAGGCGATGGATCCCGCGGCGGCGAAGGAAATCAAGGTCGCGCGCAAGCCTGGGGCGGACTTCATCGTCGACGCCCACACCCATATCTGCTGGCGAAAGGACGGTTATATCCCCGGCGTGAACACCACCGAGCGGGGGATGTGGTTCGTCCAGCTCCTCGACGATCTCGGCAAGGCGATGGGGCTTCCGAACGGGACCAAGGACATGACCGTCGAGAACTTCGGCAAGCTGATCCTCGAGGGGAGCGACACGAGCGTCGCCATCTTCAACCCCTTCGGGTTCCGGGAGGACTACGGCGGCAAGGACATGATCCCGATCGAGGAGCAAGCGGAGGTCAAGCAGCGCTGGCCGGACCGGACGGTCATGCTCGGCGGCGGCCTGACGCCCAATCAGGGGCTCCGCGAGACGCTCGACCGCATGCAGATGTTCGTAGAGAAGTACAAGATCTCCGGGCTCAAGCTCTACACGTTCGACTCGACCCCCAAGCGCGGGTGGTGGTTCGACGACCAGAAGCTTGCGTATCCGATCTGGGAGAAGGCCCAGAAGCTCGGGCTCAAGAACATCGGCTGTCACAAGGGCATCCCCTTCGGTCAGTTCATGGCGCGGTACGCGCACGCGGAGGACTTCGACGCGGTCTGCGACGACTTCCCCGACCTCAACTTCATCGCCTACCACTCGGCGTGGCCGTACCACGCGGAGCTGGCCGCGCTGAAGGGCTTCAAGCCGCAGCGGAAGAACATGTTCTCCGAGGTCGGGTCGACGTTCGCCGCGACGGTGACGAGCCGGCCGCTCGAGTGCGCCCACGTGCTCGGGACGCTGCTGCGCGACCTCGGACCGGACTACGTGATGTGGGGAACCGACTCGGCGCTCTGGGGCAATCCGCAGTGGCAGATCGACGCGTTCAGGAAGTTCCAGATCCCCGATCAGCTCGTCGAGGGTCACGGGTATCCCAAGCTCACCGATGAGATCAAGGCGAAGGTCTTCGGGTTGAACGCGGCTCGCATCTGGAACCTCAAAACTGCGACGGCCGCCGTGCCCGCAGACAAGCCCCGGATCGTGGCAGTGTAGCTCGCGCCGTCGCGGGTGGCCGGTGCGCCGCCGGCCACCCGCGCGCTTGCGCGAGAGGTTGTCGGGAGAGGAGGAAACGCGATGCCCGTCTACGAATACGAGTGCACGCCCTGCCGCGTCCTCTACGAGGTGCGGCAGGGGATGAACGACCCGCCCCTCGCGACGTGTCCGAAATGCGAGGGGCACGTGACTCGTGTCATCTCGGCGCCGAATCTCAACCGCTACAACTTCTCGAGCCCCACCGAGGCGAAATACGCCAAGGTCACTCCGCGGGAGGAGATCGCGAAGGAGCGGGAGCTACAGAAGGGGTACGAGCGGATCTGGCTCCCGCCGCCCGTGAAGCACGACCCCTGGGAAGAGTAGGCGGCCCCCACCGTTATCGATCGTCGCGGACGATGACCGTGCGGGTCGCGGTGTTGTTGGTGACATCGGGATCGACCGCGGCGCTGCCCACCGAGGCCCTGTTGGTGACTTCGCCGCGAGCCCCGCGAACCGTGATGGTGAAGCTCTTGCCGGTGCCTGTCGGCATGTCCCCCAGGTTGCAGCTCAGGGTGTCGTCCCGCAACGTGCACCCGCCTGTGTCCGACAGGTAGAAGGCCTGCCGGGCGTTCGGGAGGGTGTCCGTGACGACGACGCGTGGGGCGTCGGACGGACCGTGGTTCACGACGGTCACGGTGTAGGTGATCACGGACCACGGATTGTAGGTGGCGGCGTCAGACGTCTTGGTGACGGCGAGATCCGCGCGGGCCTGGACGGTCGTCAGCGCCGAGACGTTGTCGTTGCCGTTGTTCGGGTCACCGAAGTCGCTGCTGACCGAAGCGTTGTTGACCAGGATGGTGCCGTCCGGCGTGCTCGGATTGACCCTGACGACGACATCGAGCGTGACGCTGCCGCCCGGGGCGAGGCTGCCGAGCCTACAGCTCAGGGGTCGCAGGGCGTCACCGGGCACGCCGCCGCTGCAGGAGCCCTGGCTCGACGTGAAGGTCACCACGCTGACCTGGGAGGGAAGCCCATCCTGGACCACGACGTTGGGCGCCGTGGACGGTCCGGCGTTCGAGACCGTTACGCGGTACGCCAGGTTGGTGCCGGCCTCCACCGGGTCGGGCATGTCCGTCTTGGCCACACCGAGATCGGCTGCGCCGACGAAGCGGACGGCGTCTTCGGCGGTGTTGTTTCCGGAGTTCCCGTCGGGGGTGTCGCTCGTCACCGTCGCCGTGTCGCTGACGTCCACCTGCTCGCTCGCGGTGAGTGACACGAGGATGCTCGTGTGGCCCCCGGCGGGCTGGGAGCCGAGGTCGCAGGTGATCACCCTGCCAGCCACCGCGCAGGCGCCGGCGATCGGCGAGCTGAAGGTCGCCGAGGTGATCGTGAACGGCCCACTGCCCAGATGGGTGTCCCGCACCACCACGTTTCGCGCGTGGGACGGCCCCAGGTTGTCGACGAGAATCTCGCAGGTCGCGGTGGTTCCGGCCCGCAGCGGCTCGTCGGGCTCGCAGGCTTTGGTCAGCCTGAGGTCGGCGCGGTCGTTCACGATCGTGGACACCGAGAGAGTGTTGTTGGACAGGTCGGGGTCGGGCTCGTCGGCCGAAACGCTCGCCGTGTTGTTCAAGACACCGGCGCCGCTCGCCTGAACCACGCCCGGATCGACCCGCACCTGGATGGTGAACGTCCGCGCCTCACCCGGCCTCAGGGCGCCCAGCGCGCAGGTACGCGCGTTCGGCGACGCCGGCGGCGCGGCGCACGGGACAGCGCTGGTCAGGAACGACGTTCCCTCGGGAAGGACGTCGACCACCACCACGTTGGTCGCGGGGTTCGAGCCATTGTTGGTTACCGTGATCGCGTAGGAGAGAATTTCCCCGGCGAGGACGGGGTCGGGGCTGGCGGCCTCGGCGATCGCCAGGTCCGTGGCGATGCACGACGGGAATCGGAACGTTCCGATGTGCGTCTGGCGGAGCCCCTCAGTCGTCACGTAGTCGGAGGTATACCAGAACGTGCAGTCATCCACCGGGTCCACGTTGAGCGAGCTGTAGTCGCCCCAGCGACTGTTGCGGATGAAGTTGCCTCCGTTGACGAGGACCTTTTCGCCCTGAGGCATCAGGCCCAAGGGGTCGGTGGCCAGCCGTCCGGTGTAACGGATGGACGGGAAAATCGTCCCGCTGCTCGAGATGTTGTAGGCGAGCCCGATGTTGCCGGCCTTGTCCATCGCGATGCTGCCCAACCAGCGGTGCTGCCATGTGGCGATGGTCGGGTCTTGCGGGGCGAACGTCCCCTGCTGGAACACCGCCCAGCGGCCACCGTCCGACCGCCGCAGCTCGAACCAGCGGATGCCGGCGTGGTCCATGCCGTCCACGTCGACGACGAAGTTGCCGACGAGGGTCTCGTGGGCGCCGAAGTTGCGGTACTGCAGGCGCCACATCGGCCACTCGTTGATCGGATCGAGCGTCGTCGATGTCCCGGGCTGGGGGATGCACGCGAAGCTGAAGAAGCGGCACAGGGCGGAGTCGAAGGCCGCGAGCGGGAGGTTGGTGGGGCCGCTGAAGCGCGAGGCGGCCGGGTTGCCCCAGTCGACGTGGAATTCCCAGATCTCGAGGCGGTCGGCGCCACCGAAGTAGGTGCCGTCCACTTGGCGGTAGTACGGGTTCGGGGAGCCCGCGGGAGGGGCTGTCGGACCATCGAGGTCGCTCGGCAGCATCATGTTGCCTGGCAGGCCGGGGAGCCCGGCGATGTTGAACTGGACGAAGGTGGCCGGGTTGCCATTGAGCATGTTGGCCCGGTCGAAGGCCACGACCGTCACCTCCTCGCCGAAATTGGCCGCCATGTAGTAGGCGTCGGGCCAGACGCCGAGCTTGAAGTAGTCGGGGAACGAGCCCACGTTGAACCCGTACAGGTGATATCCCCCGATGACGGGATCCGGAGTGCGCGAGATCGCAATGCACACGTACGAGGGGTTGGCGAACTGGCTGAGGAGCCAGCGATCCGCCAGCGGATCGTAGAGGACAACCGGGTCGCCCAGGTTCTGTGTCGAGCAGAGGCCGGTCGCGCCGGCCGCAGTCCACAGCGAGTTGATCGCCGACGGCCCGGCCAGCCTGGTGCCGGCCTTGTTGTAGATGGTGAACACGGTGTTGATCATCTGGACGTAGTGGTTGGGCCCCACGTCGCCGATCGGGTCGTGGGGGCTGGCTCCCGTCCCGGCGCCGTCGAAGTCGAGGATCGGCGTCGAGAGCTGGTCGCCGGCGACCTCGGCGTCCTTGCCGTCCTGCAGGAGGGGATCGCGACTCGGTGGCGCGGTCACGCCGGTCGAGTAAGCGCCGAGCCGCTCGACCGTCGCCGGCGCGTCGGCCGGGGGCGGCGGCAGGGAGCGAACGTCCTGTTCGAAGACGACCGGAGACGCCGGCGGGCTTACCCAGGGCCCATCGACAACGGGTCCTTCCGGCGGCGCTTCGGCGTGGGCCTGACCCACGCCGCCGAGCGAGGCCACGAGCCCGACGAGCGCTGCCGCTTTGGTCGTCGTCACTCGCAGCTCGAAAACGCCTCGTGGATCTTCGTCATTCCGTGTCTCCTCCTCCGACGAGTTGGGCCGGTCGTTTGAAACGCTAGGCGGACCCGCGGCGGAGGCAATCAGGCGACCGCCGAGTTCGAACCCGGAAAAACCCGGAGGACGGTGATCAGAAGGTTGCCTCGCGATGCTCGAAATTAGGGCAATGGCCGGGACGCAAATGTGTCACACTAGTCGCGTCTGGCCCGGTTGTCGGTTCATCGTGGACCTCCTCCTTACCAGACCACGACTCTGGCGCCCTTCCGCGTTCCAGGGAGTGTCGTCAACTGCGGAAGATCTGCTCGGAGGTGCGCGATGGCACAGAAGCTCTTCATCGGCGGCCTGTCCTTCTCCACATCCAGCGAGCGGCTGCGCGAGCTGTTCGCCCAGGCCGGCGCGGTCGAATCGGCGACGGTCGTGACGGATCGTGAGACGGGTCGTTCGCGCGGGTTCGGCTTCGTCGAGATGGCGACGGCCGATGAGGCCGAGGCCGCGGTCAAGAAGTTCAACGGCCAGGAAGTGGACGGCCGGACGCTGAAGGTGGAGCTTGCCAAGCCCTCGGGCTCGGGCGGCGCTCGGAGCGGCGGCGGGGGATACAGGAGCGGCGGGCGCGGCGGGAGCGGCGGGAGTCGGTGGTAGGAGCGAGTCGGGCATGCAAGTCGTGGCGTTCTCGACTCCCCTGAATCCTCACTGGCGCTGGCGCATCGTCAACTACGCAGGTGAGGTCGTCGAGGAGTCGAACGACACCTTTCCCTCGATCGCCAGCGCGGTGGCGCAGGGCACGAAGCGGCTCGTCCAGATGAACGTCGTGGACCGCTCGGAACCGGTGCGCGGGTATCGGTCCACCACGCACCTTCGAGGTCGGTGAGTGAGGATCGAGGTCTTCGACAACCAGATCGAGGCCGCGCTGAAGCAGCTCAAGAAACAGATGCAAAAAGATGGCCTCTTCCAGGAGATGAAACGGCGGGCCCACTACGAGAAGCCATCGGTCAAGCGCAAACGCAAGCAGGCGCAGGCCCGCAAGAAGCGGCGGCGCGCGCTCCAGCGCGCCCGCCCCTTCGACGACGACTGATCCGCGCGTAGCGCGCCGGTCCGTCGATCCTCTCACGCCAGCGGTCGTCGCCGGCCTGCTGCAGAGCGCGGTGACGACACTGCGCGCCGAGTTAACCGCACTGCCAGAGTCGGTGCTCACCTACCACCCGGCGCCCGGCGAGTGGTGCGCCAAGGAAATCGTCGGGCACCTGATCGAGGCCGAGCGGCGCGGCTTCGCCGGCCGCATCCGAATCATCCTCGCCGAAGAAACGCCGAGGCTCCAGGCCTGGGACCAGGCCGCGATCGCGCGTGCACGACACGATTGCGCACGAGACGTCAAGGCCCTGCTGAGCGACCTGGTGGAGCTGCGGGACGACAGCGTAGCGCTCGTGACGGGCCTGCGCCGGGACGATCTCGCGCGGGCGGGCGAGCATCCCAAGGTCGGGCGTCTCAGCGTGGCCGAGCTCCTCCAGGAGTGGGTTCACCACGATCGCAACCACCTGCGGCAGATTCTGGCGAACGTGCAGGCCTGGGCGTGGGCGAACATGGGCAACGCCCAGCGATTTTCGGCAGACTGAGTGACGGGCTCGCTCGCGTGATCCGGACCATCGGCCACGGCACGCGGCCGATCGAAGGGCTGATCGGCCTGTTGTGCGCGCACGACGTGACGCAGCTCGTGGACGTTCGGACCATCCCACGCTCGCGCCGAAACCCCCACTTCGGGCGCGAGGCGCTTACGGCGAGCCTCACCGCCGCCCGCATCGCGTACGTCCACATGTCCGGCCTTGGCGGCCTCCGCAAGCCGCGTGCGGGCTCGGTCAATCTAGGCTGGCGAAACGCCGCCTTCCGTGGGTATGCCGACTACATGGAGACCTCCGAGTTCGCTCGGAGCCTCGAGGCGCTCGTCGAGCTCGCCCGGCGCCAGCCGACCGCGATCATGTGCGCGGAGTCGGTCCCCTGGCGGTGCCACCGATCCCTGATCGCCGACGCCCTCATGGCGCGCGGGATCGTGGTCGAGCACATCCTCACGGCCCAACGAGCCGAGCCGCACGTGCTCACGGCATTCGCGTTGGTGGAGGTTACGCGCGTCACGTATCCGGCGCCCGCCGGGCGCGAGGTCCGCTGAGACGTCCCCCTGTCAGCGAGTGGCCGCCCACTTTCTGGCCAACGGAAAGGAACTGGCCGGGTTTCAGACGGGCAGAACTATCCGGCCGAGTTGCAAGACTCCGAAATCGCGGGGGTATGTCGTATTCTGCGCGTGGATGGCCACTGGTATTTGTCTTGCTGCAGTTACTCGGGTATGCGGGTCCTGATTGTGGAAGACGATCGGTCGGTTGGAAGCGTTTTGCAGGACTTTCTCCTCGAGCTTGGCCACGAGTCGGAGCTCGTGCTCTCAGCCGAAGGCGCGCTCGATCGGCTCCAGCAGAACCGGCCCGATCTGATCCTGCTCGACTTCAGGCTGCCCGGTATGAACGGGCTCGACTTCCTCCAGCGCGAGCGGGTCAGAGACTCCCGCATCCCCGTGATCGTCGTGTCCGGCATCGCGAGCGAGGTCCAGGTCGACGCGTGTCTGCGCCTCGGCGCGATCGAGTTCGTCGCCAAGCCGATCGCCTTTGAGCATCTGCAGCGGATCCTCCATACCCTCGCGCCGCAAGTGCTCGCCCGCGACATCGCGACGGCGCGACCGACCACGGACCGGCGGCGTACGCCCCGAGCGCGGGTTGGGCTCCCCGTGCGAGTCCGTGATGCGAACGGCAGCGAATGGCAGACCACGAGCGTCGATCTCAGCGCCGGGGGCATCAAGGTCCGGTCGGCTGGCCAAGCGCGTCCGGTGGCCACGGTCGAGCTCTCGTTCACGCCGCCCGGCGACGGCGAGCGCTTCGAGGTCGCGTCGCTCCTCGTCAGGGTCGACATGGACGGCTACGTCTTCCATTTCGCGAACCTGACCCAGGATCAGCTCGAACGGTTGACGCTCCTCGTCCGTCGGCTCGCCTCGTCGTTCGACCTCGGATAACTCCCCGGCCAGCGTCTCGAGCCCTTGACCGTACGGCGCCGGGGCGATAGCTTCGGCGCGACGTGATGGCGTGGGCCGTCCCTTCGCGTAGTGGTCTCTGCTTGGTTGCGCTCTCGCTCCTCGCCAGACCGACTGGTGCGGAGCCGATCGTGCCGCCGGGGTTCGGCGTTCACGTCTACGTGACCGGCGACGGCTTCGAGGCAAGTCCCGGGGGCGGCGCGCGTGGCGTCCGGTCGACCTCCACGCTTGCCTTTGACGAGACTGGCGCGCTCTACCTCGCCAGGACGGGGCGGCGCTACGCCGGCGGCGAGGGCGAGGAGCTGTGGCCCCTCTATCGGATCCCGCGCGGGGGCGCGCGGCTGACCCCGCCCACGGAGGCGCAGTTCTACTACGGGCCGCCGCTTCTCAACGCCCAGGTGGCGGCCATGCGCGCGGGCCGTGAGCTCTTCGTGACCACCTTCGACCGCGACCGAAAGGTCGGGGTCGTGTACCGGATGCGCGACGGGCGTGCCGAGCTGTTCGCCGGGGGCACGCCGCCGGACGGCACACCGCCCCTCCTCGTCCAGCCCGAGGGCGTGGCGGTGGATGCCGTGGGAAATCTCTACGTCGCCGACCGCGCCCAGGGTGCGATCGTGCGCCTCGACGCCGCGGGAGGCGTCCTCGACCCGCGCTACGTCACCGTCCTCCGCCCGCGGCTCATGGCGACGGGCGACAGCGGTCTCCTGTGGATCGGGAGCGACGGGACGGCGGAGGCGCCGTGGCAGCGGGGTGTTGGCGAGATCGTAAAGGTCGTCGCCGGAGGCGCGCCGACCGTCGTGCTCCGCGGGCCCGTGATCGCCGCGATCGCCCCGAGCCCGGCCGGCCATCTCTTCGTCGCCGACCGCCAGGGGGCGAGGATCTTCTTTCTCGACGGCGACGGAAAGCCGGTCGAGTTCGCCAGCTTCACGAACGGCGACGCGCCGCGGAGCCTCGCGTTCGCGCCGATCACACCCGAGACCCGCGGGGCCGGGATCGCCGGCGACCTGTTCGTCGTCACCACCAATCGCGGCGCGTGGCAGGTCAACGAGGTCCTCCGTATCTCGGGGCCGTTCGACGCGCACCTCCGCGGGCGGTAGCTCAGTCGTCGAGGCCTTGCGGATCCGAGTGCTGCGGCGCTAGCCTCGGCGCACCGGCCGCGGCGGGGGAGGCAGGCATGAAGCGTGCGAGACGAACGACCGGGAAGCGTCGGACGGCGCCCGTGCGTGGGCGTGCGCCCGGGCGAGGGCGGGACCCGCTCGGGGCCCCGATCAAGGGCGCGGAGCGACGCGTGATCGCGGGTGTCACGCTCGACATCGTCCACGCCGCCAACGGCCGGGTGAAGCGCGTCGTCTATCCGCCGGGATTCCGCTGGTCGACGCACCTGAGGCCGGTGGTCGACACGGAGTACTGCATGCACGCGCACGTCGGCTTCCTCGCCCGCGGTCGCGTGCAGGGGCGGTACCGGGACGGGTGCGCCTTCGAGCTCGCGGCGCCGCAGGTCGTCTCGATCGAGCCCGGGCACGACGCGTGGGTCACGGGGACGGAGGCCGACATGAGACCGGCGAACGTCGTGTTCGTCTAGCCCGCGGCCGCCCGCCGTTCGAGGACGAGACCGGACATGACACGGGTTCCGCTGCGGTCGCTCATCCGGGTGTTCGCCTGGACGGGGCTCACAGCCCTCGGCGGCGGCCGCAGCGCCTACTTCTACGAGGCGGTCGTCGTCCGTCGGGCGTGGGTGAAGACGGGCGAGTTCGTCCAGGACCTCACGCTGAGCCAGATCCTGCCCGGACCGAACTTCGCGAACCTGGCGGTGGCGCTCGGCTGCCGGCTGGGCGGCTGGCGCGGCGGCGTGTGGGCACTCCTGGCCGTGCTGGTCCCGGGCGCGCTCGCTCTGTTGGGGCTTACTGTTCTCTACGTCCGGGGGGCGTTTGCGCCGGGCGCGACCCGATTCATGCAGGGGATGGGCGCGACGGTGGTCGGCCTCGTGCTCGTTACGACCGCGCAGCTCGTCACCGCGTCGCTCCGCGGCAGGATCGCCGTGGCCGTCGCGGTCGCGATGTTCGTGCTGGTCGGTCCGCTCGGCGTGACCACGCCCCTCGCCGTCTGCCTCGTCCTGCCCGTGAGTCTCTGGTTCAATCGCCCCTCGCGCGACTGATGACCGATCTGCTCCATCTCGCGGCGACGTTTCTCTGGCTCAGCTTCATCGCCGTGGGTGGAGGCCTCGGGGTCCTCCCCGAGATGCAACGCCAGGTCGTGACGCGCTACGGGTGGGTCACCACCCGAGAATTCGTGGACGGCTACACCCTCGCGCAGCTCACCCCCGGCCCCAGCATGCTCGTGGCGATCTTCGTCGGCTACCGGGCCCACGGCTTCGTCGGAGCGTTGGTGGCGGCCACCGCGATGTTCATGCCGACCTCCCTGCTGACCGCGCTTATCGCGCGACGGTGGGAGCGGCTGCGGAGCCGACCGTGGGCGCTCGCCATCGAGCGGGCGCTCGCGCCCGTCGGCATCGGCCTCATGGCTGCGGGCGTCTACACGCTCGCGCGCTCGGCGGTGCACGACTGGGTGACCGCCGCGCTCGCTGCGGCGGCCGCCGTGGTCCTCGCCGCGCGCTGGCTCCCGCCGGTCCTCGTTGTGCTCGCCGGCGGTGTGGTCGGTTGGCTCGTCAGGTCGTAGCGCCGACCGTGCGCTCGGAGGATGATCTCGTCCAGGTGGACGAGTTGCCTGTGGACTAGAAAGCGCGCCGCTGGTGGTCGAGGGCGGCGCGGCCGGGACCGGCGACCACCAGAAGGAGCGCGCCCGCGAGGATCATCAGATCGAGGCGGCCGTCCTGCCACCCCATGAGCCTGAACTTGACCCAGAACGTCGTCACGGCAAACTCGCAGATGAAGAGCAGCCCGAGGATCCGTGTCCCGTACCCGGCGAGCAGGAAGAGGCCGCCCACCAGCTCGAGCACCGCGATGACGGGTGCCGCGATCCAGGGGAACGGAATAGCGTATTTCCCGAAACTCGCCGTGACGGCCGGCATACCAACCGACATCTTGGTGTAGCCGGCGCCGACGAAGACCAGCGCCATGACGACGCGCACGGGCGTGATGCCCCAACCCGGGTCGATCCCGAACACTCCCCGCATGGTGCCCTCCTTGGGCGTGGTGCCCTCGAGCGCTGGGCGGGAGAGTACCATTTCGGAAGCGTCAGCGCGTCAGATGACAGATCAGCGCGGGACTTCGACCCAGCCGCCCCGCGCCGCCGCCTCGAGCGTCGCGTCGAGCACGGCCTGGGCGCGCATCCCGTCGGCGAGCGACGGGGAGGGCGTCGTCCCGGTCTTGATCCCTTCCAGCAGGCGCGCGACGAGCGGCGCGATCAGGGTCCGACCCGTGACGTCGAGCGGGTCACCGTCACCCGCCACCGTCGGCGGGGGCGTCCGAGGCGTTACCGGCGCGAGCGCGCCGGCGGCGCCCGCGCGCAGCTCGCCCTCCCACCAGCGCGGGCGCTCACGCCTCAGGCGATAGCTCACGGCCCCGCGCGTGCCGAACGCCTCGAGGGTGTGCTCGTTCACGCCGTGCGCGGCGCGGCTCGCGGTCAGCGTCACCTGGGCGCCGGACGCGAGCTCGCCGAGCACCGTGCAGTAGTCCTCGGCGTCCGGCGGCCGGTTGACGCCGGGCGCCGAGCGCGACGGATACGCGATGCCCGCGTGCGCCGTCACGCGCGTGAACTCCCCGAACGTCCAGCGCACCAGATCGACGAGGTGCACGCCCATGTCGCCCATCGCGCCGTGGCCCGCCTGGGCGCGGTCCATCCGCCACGTCGCCGCGGCCTGCTCGTCAGCCCAGCGCGAGCCGAGCCAGCGCAGCGCGAGATGGATGACGCGGCCCAGGGACCCCTCCGTCACGCGCGCGTGGAGCTCCTGCATGGCGGCGCTGAAGCGCCAGTTGAAACACGTCATGGCGACGCGCCCCGCACGACGCGCCGCCTCCACCATCGCCGCGGCCTCGGCGCGCGTCATCGCGATCGGCTTCTCGCAGAGCACGTGCGCGCCGGTCGCGAAGGCGCGGACGGCGATCGCGTGGTGCAGGTGGGGTGGGGTCGCGATCACGACGATCTCGGGCGCCGCCGTCGCCAGCATCTCCTCCCACCGGCCGAAGACCCGCTCGACGCCGTAGCGGTCGGCGACTGCCTTGGCGCCCGCCTGGTCACGCTGGCAGAGGGCGACGACGCGACAGCCGTTGGCCTGGAACGCGGCGATGTGGGCACGGCCGAAGCCGAGCCCGATGATGCCGACCGTGGGCGCGCGCTCGGTCATCGGATCGCCCTGGTGGGAGTTGGGAAATTAGTCATTCACGGCGCCAGACACAAGCGTCGGTAGGGGTAGAGGCGGCTGTCCTTCGCGCGCGCCTCGATCGTCTCCTTCAGCCGGCGCGAATGATCGCGCATGAACCGGCTGAGAGTCGGACGAACGAGGAGGCGGCCCTTGAGCCAGCCGGCAACCCCCCCCTTGATGCCGATCGTGCTTTCATAGCGAAAGAGGGTGCAGCCGCCGAGGTCCCGAAGCACGAACCGGTCCTGCAGCAGGTCGAGTGGGCCCTCGACGCCCTCGAATCGGATCTCCTCGGGTTCGAGGAGCGTCACCCACTCGACCGTGCGATAGATCTTCTGTCCGCGCCTCTGTGCGCGGCCGAAGGTGGGGATGACGGAGTGGAACTCGACGAGCCTGCGGTCGCCTTCGGCTTTCAGCACCGTCGACGAGCCGCCGTCGTCCTGTCGCGCGCCGAACGCGGTCAGCACCTGGAACGCGAGCCGGCGGTCGGCGTGAATATGGATCTCGACCGGCCTCAGGCGAATCGGGAGAATCATGCTCAGCGAGGCGTCAGAGGGTCCGAGCGCCGGCTCATGGTCAGGTCCTTTCTCGGGGATGTCTGCCTCGAAGGTATACGATACTGCGGCTGGGAGAGGCATCGATTCCTGTCCCGGGCGACCTCTAGGGAAGGGGGGTGAGTGGGAATGATCAGACGCGTCCTGACTGTTGCTGCCGTCGTCTCTGCGCTCATCCTCGCGAGCCTCACGGGCGCCGTGGCCCAGCCGAAAACCAACCCGTGCGCGGCGAAGAACCCGTGCGCCGCCGAGAAGAAGTCCGAGAAAACCCCAAAGATGGAAAAGAAGGCCGACAAAGCCGAGAAGAAGAAGTCAGCCAAACAGAACCCGTGCGCGGCGAAGAACCCGTGCGCGGCGAAGAATCCCTGCGCCGCCAAGAGGTAGGACGTCGACTCCCCGGGCCGGGGGCCGCGCCGGCACGACGGCCCCCCGGCCGCCGTCGTCATTGACAGCGCCTTCCCCGCGGTGATAGAAGCGGGCAACCGTCCCATTCAAGGGGGGTGAGACGAAACCCCTGGGTTCCCGGAAAGTTTCCTGCGCAACGTGCTGACTCCTAAGGAGTCTTTCTATGCGAGCCACTTCGCGTCGTGAGTTCATGCGCGCTGCCTCCGGCGCGACCGTCGGCATGGCGTCCTGGCTTGCGCTTGGCAAAGCGCCCGCCTTCGCCCAGAAGCGTGAGCTGACGTTCCTCAGCTGGAATCACTTCGTCCCGGCCTCCGACGACGAGCTCCGGAAGCAGGCCGAGGCGTTCGGCAAGCTGGCGAACTGCGAGGTCCGCGTGGACACGATCGCGCATCTGCAGCTGCCGGCCAAGCGGGCGGCCGAGGCCCAGTCCCAGTCCGGCCACGATTTGATGCTCACTGGCAGCGCCGATCCGTTCCTCTTCGAGCACAACCTCGCCGACGTCGGCGACCTGATCGGTGAGCTCGGCAAGCAATACGGTGGCTGGTACCCGTTCGCCAAGGAGTCCTGTGAGACCGCGTCCGGGTGGAAGGCCATCCCCTGGTTCTGGATCTCGTTCCCGGCCACCTACAACGAGACCCACTTCATGAAGGCGGGGCTCCAGACGCCCAAGACGTGGGCGGAGCTGCTCCACCACGGCAAAATCTTGAAGAAGCAGGGCAACCCGGTCGGCATCGCGATCAGCCACTGCGCCGACGCCAACTCGACCTTCTGGTCGATCCTCTGGTGCTACGGCGGCAAGGTGCTCGAGGCGGACGGCAAGACGCCCGCGATCACCAGCGACAGGACCGCCCAGGTGATCGAGTGGTACAAGGAGCTGTACCGGGACGCGATGGAGCCCGAGGTGCTCTCCTGGGACGACGCGTCGAACAACCGCTGCATCCTGGCGGGGAAGTGCTCCTGGATCCACAACCCGATCAGTCCTTACAACCTGGCGCTCGCCAAGAAGATGCCGATCGTCGACGAGATCAACCATCACAACAGCCCCGGTGGCCCGGCCGGCATCCACTCGGCCCCGCCGATCAACTCGGTGGCCATCTGGAAGTTCTCGAAGAACGTCCAGCTCGCCAAGGACTTCCTGAAGTTCCTCTTCCAGAAGGAGAACTACGACGCCTGGATCGTGGCGTCCAACGCCTTCAATCACCCGCCGCTCAAGAACCTGGCCGACCATCCCATCTGGGCGCGAAATCCAAAATTCGCCATGCTGCCCAAGGAGGCCGAGTACGCGCACGAGCGCGGTTGGCCGGCCAAGCCCAGCGCGGCGATCCAGCTGGTGCAGGTCAACTATGTCCTCCCCGACATGGTCGCGAAGGCGGTCAACGGCATGCCCACCAAGCGGGCCATGGCCTGGGCCGAAGACCAGATCAAGCTGGCGGTGCAGGGCAAGCTGAGGGAAGCCGGGGCCTAGCGTGGCCGTCGGCTCCCGCGTGCTGGAGGCGGCCGGGCTCGCCCGGCCCGGTCGCCTCGCGCGTCTCCGCGAGTGGTGGGAGCAGGAGCACGTCTTCGGTTACGGGCTCATCCTTCCCGCCCTGCTCCTGATCGTCTGTCTCGTCGCCTACCCGTTCGGCATGTCCGTCTACTTCAGCCTCTCGGACTACTGGGTCGGCTCTCCCGGCCGGTTCGTCGGGCTCGGCAATTTTCGCAACATCATCGGCAACGAGATCTTCCAGCGCACCGTCTACAACTCGTTCGTCTTCACGTCGATCGCGGTCGCCTTCAAGACGGTGCTCGGCATCTGGCTCGCCATGCTCCTGTTCCGCAACTTCAGATTCAAGCGGCTGATCCGGGGGGCCGTGCTGCTGCCGTGGGTGATCCCGACCGCGCTGTCGACGCTGGCGTGGTGGTGGATGTTCGACTCGCTCTACAGCGTCGTGAACTGGACGGCGATCCACCTCGGGATCATGAGCCCGCCCGGGCCCAACTGGCTCGGCATGACCAACTACGCAATGACCGCGGTGATCGCCGTCAATGTCTGGCGGGGCCTGCCGTTCTTCGCCATCATCGTGCTCGCCGGCCTCGTCTCCATTCCCCGCGAGTACTACGAGGCGGCCCAGGTCGACGGCGCCGGTTCGTGGGGGCGCTTCCGCCACGTCACCCTGCCGCTGCTCAGGCCGGTCCTGGCGGTGGTGATCCTGTTCTCGACGATTTTCACCTTCGCCGATTTCAACATCGTGCGGGTGCTCACGCGCGGCGGTCCGGTCAACACCACGCACCTCTTCGCCACGCTCGCCTATCAGGTCGGCCTCGACGGAGGCAATCTCGGGCAGGGGGCGGCCATCTCGCTCTTCCTCTTCCCGATGCTGGCGGCCATCGTGTTCGTCCAGCTCCGCTACATCCGGAGGGAGTGAGTGGACGTCGGAGTCCGGTCCAAGGGCGCGCGGATCCGGTCGGCGGCGTTCGGCTACGCGAACGTGATCCCGTTCCTCTGCTTCGCGCTGTTCCCCTTCTACTACATGGTGATCACCTCGCTGAAGAACGACGCCGAGCTCTACGACCTCAAGGCGGTCCCCTTCCTGATTCAGACCGGCGTCATCACGGACCATTACCGTTACCTCCTCGCCAAGACCGAATTCCTGACCTGGATGAAGAACAGCTTGATCATCAGCGTGATCGCGACGTCGGTCTCCCTGGTCATTTCGATCCTCGCCGGCTACAGCCTGGCACGGCTCCGATTTCGCGGTGTGAACTCCTTCGGCACCGCCGTGTTCATCACCTACCTGGTGCCGCCGACGCTCCTGTTCCTGCCGCTCTCCCAGGTCGTGGTCTGGCTCGGCATCTCGGACACGATCTGGGCGCTGGTCGTCACGTACCCGACGTTCCTGGTGCCGTTCTCCACCTGGCTCCTGATGGGGTACTTCCGGACGATCCCCAAGGAGGTCGAGGAGTGCGCCCTCGTGGACGGCGCCTCCAGGATGCAGACGCTCATCCGCGTGGTCCTGCCGATGGCCGTTCCCGGTATCGTGTGCGCCGCGCTCTTCGGCTTCACCCTGACCTGGAACGAGTTCACGTACGCGCTGACGTTCATCTCGCAGAGCGCCAACAAGACCGCAGTCGTCGGCGTGACCGCTGACCTCATCCGGGGCGACATCTACTACTGGGGTTCGCTGATGGCGGGTGCGGTGCTCGCGAGCGTGCCGATCGTCGCGGTCTACGTCTTCTTCCTCGACTATTACGTGTCCGGCCTCACTGCCGGCGCCGTGAAAGGCTAGGCGGCGCGCGAGTGACGGCTGTCCCGTCGGGCCGCGACACACTCCGGAGGCTCGCCCGCTCCATCGAGACGGTCATGCGGGGGCAGTCGGCGGCGATCCGACGGCTGCTCGCGGCGTTCGCGAGCGGCGGCCACGTGCTGCTCGAGGACTATCCCGGCACCGGCAAGACGACGCTCGCCAAGGCGCTCGCGCGTTCGATCGGCGCCACGTTCAAGCGCATCCAGTTCACGCCCGACCTCCTGCCGTCGGACATCCTGGGCGTGTCGGTCTTCGACCAGCGTGACCAGGCGTTCCGTTTCCACGAGGGCGCGATCTTCACGAATATCCTGTTGGCCGACGAGATCAACCGCGCCTCGCCGCGGACGCAGTCGGCGCTCCTCGAGGCGATGGCCGAGGGCCAGGTGTCGGTCGAGGGCCGGACGCTCGGGCTCGCGGAGCTGTTCTTCGTCATCGCCACGCAGAACCCGGTCGAGTTCCGCGGCACGTACCCGTTGCCCGAGGCGCAGATGGACCGGTTCGCGATGCAGTTCGCGCTGGGCTACGTCGCGCCCGAGGAGGAGGTCGCGATCCTCTCGGCCCAGGAGGCGCACCACCCGCTGGACGACGTCACGCCGTGCGCGTCGATGGACGAGGTCGTCCGGCTCCGCCGAAGCGTCAGGGAGGTACGCACGAGCGACGAGCTCAAGCGCTACGCCGTGGACCTGGTGCGCGCGACGCGCGCCGTCGCCGGGGTGCAGCTCGGTGCGAGCCCCCGCGCCTCGCTCGCGCTGGTGAAGGCGGCCCAGGCCCTGGCGTTCCTCGACGGCGGCGCGTTCGTCGTGCCCGAGCACGTCCAGGAGCTCGCCGTGTCCGTCATCGCGCACCGGCTCGTGATCGACCCGCAGGCGCGCTTCTCGGGCGTCACCGCGCCGGGCATCGTCGAGGAAATCGTGAAGAAGGTGCCCGTGCCCGCGTGAAGCGCCTCGCCTACCGGCTCTTCCGCTCCACCGCGTCGTTGCAGTATCGACTCGGCCGGCAGCTCACGCCGGCCGGCAAGCTCGCCCTCGGCGCTCTCGGCGCCGCCGCGGTGATCGGGTTCGACACCAATCGCAGCGTCGGCTACCAGGCGTTCACGCTTCTCGCGGCGCTCCTCATCGTCGCCGCGGCGTGGAGCGTTGTCTTCCGGGCGCGTCTGGACGTCCAGCGCGTCCTTCCGCGGTTCGTCACCGCCGGCGCGCCGGCCGCCTACCGCGTCGTGATCCGGAACGGGACCGCGCGCCCACAGCGCGGTCTCGTGCTCCTCGAGGACCTCGCCGACCCGCGTCCGTCCTTCGACGAGTTCCTCCGAGCGCACGAGCCGGGCGAGGAGCGCCGGAACTGGTTCGACCGGAAGGTCGGCTACCCCCGCTGGGCCTGGCTCGTCGAGCGGCGGCGCGGCGCGTCCACCGCGCCACACCCGCTGCCTCTGCTCCCCGCGGGTGGTACGTCCGAGGTGGAGGTCCCGCTCCTGCCGCTCCGTCGGGGACGCCTCGCGTTCACCGGCGTCACGATCGCTCGGCCCGATCCGTTCAACCTCGTCAACGCGCTCGTCACGATCCCGCTTCCCGGCGCCCTCGTCGTGCTGCCGAAGCGCTACCCGGTGGAGGACCTGACCCTTCCGGGGACGCGGAAATACCAGCGGGGCGGTGTCGCTCTCGCCGGCGCGGTCGGGGACTCGGAGGAATTCGTCTCGCTGCGCGACTACCGCCCGGGCGACCCGCTGCGCAGGGTCCACTGGAGGAGCGCGGCGCGCGTCGGCCGGCCGGTGGTGAAGGAGTACCAGGACGAGTTCTTCGTGCGACAGGCGCTGGTCCTCGACACCTTCGCGGAGCACGAGGAGAGCGACGTCTTCGAGGAGGCGGTCTCCGTCGCGGCCTCGCTCGCCTGCGCGATCCAGACCCAGGACTCGCTGCTCGATCTCTTGTTCGTCGGGCCCGAGACGTACTGTTTCACCGCGGGGCGCGGCCTCGGCCACACGGACCACATGCTCGAGGTCCTGGCGGGCGTGCGCCCCTGCCGCGACAAGCCGTTTCGCACACTCCACGACGCCGTCCTCGAGCGCTCCGCGTCGCTCTCTTCCGCGATCGCAGTCCTGCTGGCGTGGGACCAGCCGCGTCGCGACTTCGTCCGGCGCCTGCGCGCCCTCGGCATACCGACGCGGATCTTCGTCGTCGGCGACGGGCCCGCGCCGGTGGGCGACCCCGGCGATCAGGTCCAGCGCCTCCAGGTCGGCCGGATCGCGGAGGGGCTCGCCCGGCGATGAGTGCACCGCCACTTCTGCTCGGCGCCGCCGTGCTGTTCTGGGGCTGGCAGACCGGGCTCCTCTTGCCCGCCGCGGCGTTGGCGGTCCTCCTCGAGGGGGCGCGCGCCGTCGCGTGGCGCCTCGACTTTTCGCGCCAGGACTTTCATCGCATCTCGGACCTCTGCGCGGTCGTGTCGGCGGGGAGCGCCGTCTACCTCTTGACCGCGGGCGGCGGGGCGCGCATCGCTGGCGCGCCCGGGGCGCTCACCGTCCTCTTCCAGTGGCTGCCGCTCCTGGTGGCGCCCCTGGTCGCGTGCCAGGCGTACAGCACGGCGGGGAAGGTGGACCTGGGCGCGTTCTTCTGGGCGTACCGGAGGAAGGCGGCAGGCGAACGAGCGCCTTCGACGGACGCGCTCGACCTCGCGTACCCTTACGCCGTCCTCTGCGTCCTCTCGGCCGGCGCCGCCAACGTGCGGACCCCCGCGTACTTCGCGGGCGTGTGCCTGCTCACCGCCTGGGCGCTGTGGGTCGGCCGCTCGCCCCGCTTCTCCCCCCTCTGGTGGGTCGCGTCGCTCGCCCTGGCCAGCGTCGCGGGGTACGGCGGACACCTCGGCCTCCACCGCGTCCAGCAGAAGCTCGAGGAACTGGCCTTCGAGTACATCTCGAGCCTCGTCCACCGGGACACCGATCCCTTCCGCTCGACCACGGCGATCGGCCACCTCGGGCAGCTGAAGCTCTCGGACCGGATCCTGCTGCGCGTGACGCCGGCCCCCGGCCAGGCGCCACCGATCCTGCTGCGCGAGGCGACCTACAACGTCTACAACTCGCCCGCGTGGTTCGCGGTGGGGGCGGGGTTCACGCCCGTCCAGCCGGAGGCCGGCGGCGAGACGTGGAAGCTCGCGCCCGGGCCGGCGTCCGAGGCGAGCGTCGGTGTCTCCATGTATCTCCCCCGCGGCCGGGGCGTGCTCGCGCTGCCCGCGCGCGCGATGGAGATCGACAAGCTCGCGGTCGTCCGGCTCTCGAAGAACTCCCTCGGCGCGGTGAGAGTGGACGAGGGGCTCGGGCTGGTGACCTATCGGGTGCGGGTCGGGCCCGTCTCACCGCTCGACGCGCCGCCCACGGATCTCGACCTGGGCGTCCTCGCCGGTGAATCGGTCGCGGTGTCGCGGGTCGCGGCCGACCTCGGGCTCGTGGGCAGGCCCCCCGCGGAGCGGCTCGCGACGGTGGCCGCCTTCTTCCGGACCCGGTTCCGCTATTCAACCTACGCCGACCGGCCGCTCGGCCGGTCGCCCCTCGAAGACTTCCTCCTCCGCGGGCGCTCCGGTCACTGCGAGTACTTCGCGACGGCCACCGTCTTGCTGCTTCGGGCGGCGGGTGTGCCGGCGCGCTACGCGACGGGCTACTCGGTCCAGGAGTGGAGCCGCCTGGAGCGACGCTACGTCGTTCGCGCGCGGCACGCTCATTCCTGGGCGCTCGTGTGGGCGGACGGCGCCTGGCGCGACCTGGACACGACCCCTCCCCTGTGGGCGGACGAGGAAGCGGCCGCGGCGTCGGCGTTCGAGCCCCTGAGCGACATCGGGTCGTGGGCGGTCTTCCTCTTCTCACGATGGCGCTACGGCGAGGGTGAGGAGGGTGTCGCCCGATACCTCGCCTGGCTGCTCGTGCCGCTCGTGCTCGTCCTCGCGTGGCGCCTCTACGGGCGGCGGCGGATCGATCGCGCGACGACCGAGGCGACACGCGGCGAGCTCGCACCGCGCCATCCGGGCGCGGACTCGGAGTTCTACCTGATCGCCGAGCGGCTCGCGGCCGCGGGTCTCGGGCGGGGCGCGGCCGAGCCCGTCTCGACGTGGATCGGCAGGCTCGAGGCAGCGCACGTGCCGGTCGCTGGCGACGCCCTGCGACGGATCGCCGAGCTCCATTACCGGTACCGGTTCGACCCCGCGGGGATCGGCGCGGACGAGCGGCACGCGCTGCGGGCGGGTGTCGAGGCGTGGCTCGCCGCCCGGGCGGGCGCGGCCGGGGCGAGCGTGCGCGATTGAATTGGGCGCCGCGTTGTCTTACCTTGTCTCCCTCGACGGCTTAGCCTTCGGGAGGACGCGTGCCCTTCGTGAGCGGATCGTACCAGAGCCCGAAGCTCGAGTTCCGCGCGATCAGCCCGCGGGAGAGAGGCGTCTTCGCGAGGCGGGCGATCCGGAAGGGTGAGATCCTGACGGTCTCGGGCGGCCTCATGCTGCCGTACCAGAAGGTGAGAACGCTTCCGTGGCGGCTCCGGCGCCTCTCCTTCCACATCGAGAACGGCTTCTACCTGGTCCCCCCGCGTGGCCGGAGGGTGGCGATGGGCTTCTACGTCAATCACTCGTGCGCGCCCAACGCCGGTGATCGCGACGGCTGGTATGCGCTGTCGTTGTTCGCCCTGCGCCCGATCCGGCGGGGCGAGGAGGTCACGTGCGACTACCGGACGGTCGTCATCCCGGGCGACCGGCGCTACCGGCCGCTCCTGAAGTTCCGCTGCCGGTGTGGGGCGCGGAACTGCTCGGGCGTGATCCGCGCGTGAACGACGCCCTCCTGCGCACGGAGCAACTCTCGCGCAGCTACGGGAGCCTGCTCGCGGTGGACCGCGTAGACCTCTCGGTGCGCGAGGGCGAGCTGCGCTCGATCATCGGCCCGAACGGCGCGGGCAAGACGACGCTCTTCCGGCTGATCTCCGGCGAGGTCGCGCCCACCGCGGGGCGCATCTGGTTCCGCGGGCGCGAGGTGACGGGGCTGCCGCAGCATGTCGTCTCGCGGCTCGGGATCGCGAAGTCGTACCAGATCACCAACGTCTTTCCGCACCTCACCGTGCGCGAGAACGTGCGGGTGGCCGCGCAGGGGCACACACGCTCCTTCGACTTCTGGTCGCGCGCCGACCGGCTCGTCGCTGTGCTCGACCGGGCACGGGCGCTGCTCTCGACGGTCGGGCTCGAGCGGAAGGCGGACCTCCTGGCCGCGCACCTCTCGCACGGCGAGAAGCGTCACCTCGAGCTCGCCATCACGCTCGCCGCCGACCCCGTCCTCCTCTTGCTCGACGAGCCCACCGGCGGCATGAGCCCGGAAGAGACGGACGCGACGATGCTGCTGATCCGTGGGCTCGCCGCCGGGCGGACGATCGTGCTGGTCGAGCACAAGATGAAGCTCGTGATGAAGATCTCCGACCGCATCACCGTGCTCCACCAGGGCCAGGTGATCGCCGAGGGCACGCCCGAGGAGATCCGGGCGAACGTGCGCGTGCAACAGACCTACCTGGGCGCCTGGCGATGACGCTGCTCGCGGTCGAGGACCTGCATACCTACTACGGCGAGGCGCATATTCTGCAGGGCGTCTCGATCACGGTCGGCGAGGGCGAGGTCGTCACCCTCATCGGCCGGAACGGCGCGGGCAAGACGACGACGCTGCGCTCGATCATGGGCGTCGCGCGGCCCCGGCGGGGGCGCGTGGCGTTCCGCGGCGAGGACGTGACGGGCCTCGGGCCCCACGAGATCGCGCGCCGTGGTATCGCGTGGGTGCCCGAGGAGCGCCGGGTGCTGCCGAACCTCACCGTGCTCGAGAATCTGCGACTCGGCGCGCTCGGCGCGGGCCGCGACAACGGGGCCGCGAGCTTCGACGACGTCCTCGCGTTCTTCCCGAGGCTGCGCGAGCGGATCGCTCAGAAGGGTCGGTTCCTCTCGGGCGGCGAGCAGCAGATGCTGGCGATCGCGCGCGGGCTCGTGGCGCGGCCCCGGCTCATGCTCGTGGACGAGCCGACCGAAGGGCTCGCGCCGCTCCTGGTCGAGAACCTGACGGGAATCCTCGGGGAGATCAGCCGGCGCGGGACGACGATCCTGCTCGTCGAGCAGACGCTCGAGGTCGCGATGACGCTCTCCCACCGGCTCTACGTCATGGACCAGGGGCGGATCCAGTTCGAGGGCACGCCGGAGGCGCTCCGGCGCGAGCCCGCGATCCAGCAGCGCTTCCTCGGCGTGTAGGCGCGCGTCGCCCCCCTCCGAGTGAACTAGGCGCCCTGGGGACCCGAGCCGAAGCGGAACATGCCCTCCTGGATGCCGAGCGCGCTCTTGCCGATCGCCTCGAGCATCCGGTCCACCGTCGGCGGCATCAGCGTCGCGGTCCGCACGTCCCGGAGGGCGCGCTCGGCGGGGTAGTCCTTGTAGGCGCCGCGCCCGCCGACGACCTGGATGACCTTCGACGTCACGTGGAGGCCCACCTCGGTCGCGAGGTACTTCGCGCGGTTGGCCAAGAGGGCGCGCTCGACCATGTCGGCCGCCGCCCAGCTCGCCGCCGCCTCGTCGAGGACGAGCCGTGCGGCGTGGAGCTGCGCGGTGAGCTCGCCGATGTGGCGCTGCACGGTCGGGTCTTGCGCGACGGCGATGTTCTCGGGCCGCACGACGCGCTGGCGCGCGTAGTCGATCGCGAACGCGAGCGCCGCCTCGGCCACGCCGACGTAGACCGCCGCATAGCCGAGCCCGAAGCTCTCCACCACGCCCACCTGCATCGCCGACCCCGGCCGGCCGAGGGTCGCGTCGCCGTCGACCCGCACGCCCTTGAACGTGACGGACGGGCTGAACGTGGCGCGCATGCCGAGCGTGTTCCACTTGCCGTCGGTCACGAGGCCGGTCGCCTCCGCGGGGACGAGCGCCTGGAGCAGCGCCTTGCCCATGTCGGCCTCACCGTCGAGCGCGCACCAGACCATGTAGTAGGAGGCGCCGAGCGCCATCGTGCAGAAGTGCTTCACGCCATCGATCACCCAGTCGTCACCGTTCCGTCGGATCGCGGTCTCCATGAGGAAGGTGCGCGAGAGGCTCACCGCGGGCTCGCTGCCCCAGCTCCCGAAGAGCTTGCCGAAGCGGACGACCTCGGGGAAGTAGCGCCGCTTCTGCGCCTCGGTGCCGAGCGTGTCGATGAAACGCATGACGGTGGAGTGCATGTGCAGGGTCATCGCGGTGTTCGCGCAGCCCTGGGCGATCGTGCGGACGACCGCGGTGTAGGTGGGCATGTCGAGGCCGAGGCCGCCGTGCGGGCGGGGGATCGCGGAGGCGAGGTACCCCTCGGCCCAGAGCTCGCGCCAGCTCTCGACCGGGTTCTGCCCGGCCCGGTCGTAGTCGGCCGCGCGCGGGGCGATGCGCTCGCGCGTGAGGCGCTGGACGCGCTCGACGACCTGCTGCGCCTCGGCGCTGAGCCGGGCCATCGTCAGCGCATACCGCTGACGTCGGCGCGGTCGGCCGCCTTGCACCGGCAGGTGCCCGCCTCGTGGAGCTCGATCATGTTCCCCGCCGGGTCGTGCATGAAGATCTGCTGTGACCGGGGCCCCACGATGCCCTCCGACACCCAGTAGGCGACGCCGAGCCGGTCGAGCTCCCTTCGCGTCGCCTGGATGTCGTCCACCGCGAGGGCGACGTGCGGCAACGACGGATCCTTCCCCGGGCCCTGCGCGAACTTCGACTGACCGTTGACGCCCATGAGGTGGATCTGCGCCCGGCCGCCGACGTCCATCCAGTAGCCCGGGATCGTCGGTATGTACGGACGCCCCGGATCGGGCGAGAGGCCGAGCACGTCCTTGTAGAAGGTCATCGTCTTGTCCGCGTCCTCTTGCGTCGCACCGACGCGGATGCCGTGATGGTGGAGCTCGAGCACCTTGATCGCCATGGCGTTCTCCTCCCGATGTAGCGTCCGATCATAGGAGGCGGCTGCCGAGGGTGTCAATCGTGGTAAAGTCCGCCAGGAGGTAGGCGAGATGGCGGTCAAGGCGCTGCTCCACTACGCGCTCGAGGTGCCCGACCAGGGCGCCGGCGAGAAGTTCTACTCGAATTTCGGGCTGGTGAACGCGCCGAGCCGGGACAACGCGGTGCGTCTCAAGCCAGCGCCGCTCCAGCGGGCGGCGGTCCTCCTCTACGGCGGCGCGAAGAAGCGCCTCCACCACCTCGCCTTCGGCGCGCCGGGGGAGGAGTACGTCGCGACGCGCGAGGCCGTGCGGCGCGCGGGCGTCCGCGAGGTGGACCCGCCGCGCGGGGCGCCGGAGGGCGGCTTCTGGATCCGCGACGTCGACGGCAACCTGGTCAACATCCGCGACGAGGGGCGCGTCGAACCGCCGCCGGACCCGCCACTTGCCCTCAACAGCCCGGGGCACATCACGCGCGAGGTGCGGCGCGGCTGTCCCGACGGCGGCCTCGGGGCGAGGCCCCGCAGGCTCGGCCACGTGCTCCTCTTCGCCGGCGATCTCGAGCGCCAGCTCGACTTCTACACGCGGGTGCTCGGGATGAGGCTCACCGACCGGTCGCGCCAGGTCATCGTCTTCCTGCGTTGCACCACGGACCACCACAACCTCGCGTTCCTCGTGTCGAGGGGACCCGGGTTCCATCACGGGTCGTTCGAGGTCGGTAACGTGGACGAGATCGCGATGGGCGCCGCGACGATGCAGGCGGCGGGCTGGCAGCCGGGCTGGGGCCTCGGGCGCCACGTCATCGGCTCGAACTTCTTCTATTACATCCGCGACCCGTGGGGGAGCTTCGCCGAGTACTTCCACGATCTCGACTACATCCCCGAGCACTGCGCGTGGGAGCCGCGCGACTTCCCCGAGGCGGAGGCCCTCTACCGCTGGGGGCCGCCGGTGCCCGAGGACTTCGGCCTGAACCGCGAGCTGGAAAGCTGACGTGGGCTTCCGCCACCCGCTGCGCGCCGCGATCGCGTAGCGCCCCGCCGCCGATGGACCGGCCGGTCGTGCTCGTGACGGGGATGAGCGGGCTCATCGGCGGTGCGGTCCGGCGACAGCTCGGCGCCGGCGCCGAGCTGCGGGCCCTGAATCGACGGGCCGTCGACGGGGTCCCCACCCACCGGGCCGACATCGCCGACCTCGACGCGATCCAGCCGGCGTTCCGGGGCGTGGACGCCGTGGTGCACCTGGCGGCGAGCGTCGGCACGGACGCGCCGTTCGACGAGATCCTCCGCGCCAACGTCGTCGGCACCTACAACGTGTTCGAGGCGGCGCGCCGCGCGGGCGTCCGGCGCGTGGTGTACGCATCGAGCGGCGCAACGGTGAGCGGGTACGAGCGCGACATGCCCTACGCGGCGCTCGCCGCGGGCCGTTACGACGACGTGGGCGCCTGGACGACGCTCACCCACGAGACACCCGTGCGGCCGTCGGGCGTCTACGGGGCGAGCAAGGTGTGGGGCGAGGCCCTCGCGCGTCACTACGCCGACGCCCACGGCCTCTCGGTCCTCTGCGTGCGCATCGGTCACGTCACCGCCGAGGACCGGCCGCGCGCGCCGCGCGACTTCTCGGTCTGGTGCAGTCAGCGCGACATCGCGCGGATGATCGAGGCATGCCTCCGGGCGCCCGCCACGTTGCGCTTCGATGTCTTCTTCGCCGTCTCGAACAACAAGTGGAGCTACCGAGACCTCGACCACGCGCGCCGCGTCCTCGGCTTCGAGCCCCTCGACGCGGCGGAGACGCATCGGACGTAGGCGCGCGGCAGCCACGAACTCGTCCGAGTCAAGAACGCGCCCGCCGGACGACGCCTACCGCGGCGGCAACCAGTGCGGCATTGTTCTCGGCGCGGGTCCCGTCTGGCAGGGTGAGCGTGTCTTCGAAGCCAGTGCGCGTCTCATAGCTACGTCTGGCCGCCAGCTCGACGAGCTGCCAGGCGGATGCTCCGACGCCATGCAGAAGCTGCGGACGGCTGATCCGACCCAGAGTCGCCTCGATCGCTTCCAGATTGGCCTGCACGTCGCCCACGGCCTCGGCTGGCTCGATGAGGATTCGCAAACACCAGTCCACGAGGCCTTCGCTCAGCAAGAGCTCGGCGGATCGAGCATTCCAAATGCCAGCCTCCACCCCGATGCCGCGCTCCAAAAGAAGTCGGATGAGCTGCAGGGATCCATCTTCGTGGATGTTGACGGAGGCAAAATCTGGCAGAGCATCCCAGGCTCGAGCGAATGAAAGGCGCTGGGTCACGTCTGAGGTGATCCAAGCGCCCGTGCTTATGCCAACGGGTATGCCGGGGCAGGACGCGCGAATCGCGTCGAGTGTGCGGGCCACATCTCTCGGAGCGAGGCTCTCTCGCTCGGCGGCATCGCGGACGTGAACATGGATGGCTCCCGCCCCTGCCGCGACGGCCGCCCTCGCCTCTCGAGCCTGTTGCTCGGCTGTCACTGGAATGGCCGGGTGTTCCGCCCGGGTCCGTGAGCCGTTGATCGCGGCCTGAATGAGCAGGACGCCGTCGCCTCAGTCTTGTGCTGTGGCCCGCACTCCTACTTTCCCGCGAGCAGCTCGTCGACGTTGAGCTCGTACATGATGGCGCCCGGGTTCCATCTGGGGACACGCTTCGAGGTCGCGTACGGCGTGTGGTAGTAGACGAGCGGCAGCCCCAGGTGCTCGGAGCGGAGGCGGTTGAAGATCGAACGCATCAGCGCGTACGTCTTCTCGCGGTCGGCCTGGTGGATGACCGCGTCCATCAGGCTGTCGAGCTCGGGGTCGCGGATGGACGCCGACTTCGCGGTCGGCGCCGCGTACTTGTCGATCAGCGCGTAGGTGCCGATCCAGTCACGGTTCGCGATGTTGTAGTAGCCGAGGGCGCCAGGCGCCGTGCGATCGAACCACTGCTTGCGGAACGCGGGGTAGTCCACCGGAATGAGCCGTGGCTTGAGCCCCACGCTCTGCCAGTAGCCCGCGAGCGCCTCGGCCATTGCCCGCCCCTCGGGGAAGCCGGGGAGCTGGAAGGCGAAGATGTCGATCGGGAAGCCGTTCGCGTAGCCCGCGTCGGCGAGGAGCTTCTTCGCGCGCCCCGGATCGTGGGCGTAGACCATCTCCGGCGTGATCTTGAACTTGATCTCGGGGAACGACCACGACAGGCCGAACGGGACCGCCGCGGGCGACGCCTGGCCGCCGAAGACGGTCTCGGCGAGCTCCGTCCTGTCGATCGCGAGGTTCAGCGCCTCGCGGACGCGCTTGTCCCGAATCGGCGTCTGCGCCCAGGGCTGCACGAACCAGCCCTCGATCTGTCCGTCCTCCCGGCGGAGGTGGACGGCGTAGCCGGCGCCCTCGACCTCCTTCATGCGCTCGCGGCTGATCTCGACGACGTCGGCCTCGCCGCGCCGGAGCATCGCGATCCGCGTCGTCTCCTCGGGCACAGCCTTGAAGACGACCGTCTTGTACTTCGGCGTGCCGAGACGCCAGTGGGACGGCAGGGCCTCGAGCCTGACGTGGGAGCTCGAGACCTGCTCGACGAACCGGTAGGGACCCGACCCGACGGGCGCACGCGCGAAGCCGTCGTCGCCCTTGGCCTCGACGTACTTCTTCGGGAGGATCATTCCCTCGGTCGAGAGGAGCCGCGACAGGAGCGTCGGGATCATCACGGTCGCGTCCTTCGTGACGATGACGACGCGGTCCGGCGCCGGCGTCTCGATCTCCTTGACGAGCTGGCGGAGCCCCTGGGCGTAGCCCGTCGTCGAGCGCGGCCCCAGCGCGCGCAGGATGCTGAACTTCACGTCCTCGGCGGTGAGCTCGTCGCCGGTGTGGAACCTGACACCGCGCCGTAGGTGGAAGGTCCAGCGCTTGCCGTCGCCCGACGCCTCCCAGCGGGTGGCGACGCCGCCCTCCCGAGAGAGCTGGCCGTCGGGCGTGGCGCCGACGAGGTAGTCGAACATCAGCGAGAGGTAGAACTTGACGATGTGACCGGCCAGGATCGGGTCGAGCGCCTCCGTCGAGAGGCTCGAGAGGATCACGGTCAGCTCGCCCGGCGACGGCTGGGCCCACGCCGGCGCGGCCACCAGGCACAGCACGAGCAGGGAGGTCAGGATCGAACGTCGCATCCCTGTCTCCTTTCTATAGACTCGCCTACGGTGGGGCCCCAGCCCCACGACGTGCTGCGGCTCGCACTACCACTCAGAACTGGCCGAGCCTCGGGTCGAGCACGTCCCGGAGCCAGTCCCCCAGCAGGTTGAAGGCCAGGACGACCAGCAGGATCGCGAGGCCCGGGAACAGCGACACCCACCACGCGCTCGTGATGTAGTCCCGCCCCTCGGCGATCATCGACCCCCACGCCGGGGTCGGCGGCGGGATCCCGGCGCCGAGGAACGAGAGCGCGGCCTCCACGATGATGACATACCCGACCTGGAGACTCACGAGGACGACGAGCGTGTTGGCCGTGTTGGGGAAGAGGTGGAACGCGATGATCCGCACGGGCGAGGCGCCGAGGGCGCGGGCCTGGGCGATGAAGTCGCGCTCCATGAGCGCCACGACCTCGCCGTAGATCACGCGCGCGTACCGCGCCCAGAGGATGACCGCGATGGCGACGACGACGTTCGAGAAGCTCGGGCCCAGCGTCACGGCGAGCACGAGCGCCAGGAGGATGATCGGAAACGCGAGCGTCGCGTCGGTGACGCGCATCAGGAGGGCGCCGGTGCGTCCGCGGAGGTAGCCGGCGACGAGGCCGACCCCGCCGCCGACCGCCCCCGCCAGGGCGACCGTCACCACGCCGGCGGCCAGCGATACGCGGGCGCCGTAGAAGAGCCGGGAGAGGAGGTCACGCCCGAGGCGATCGGTGCCGAGTGGATGCTGCCACGAGCCGTCCGGGCTCCAGATCGGCGGGGCGAGGCGCGACCGGAGGTGTTGCGCGTAAGGGTCGGCCGGGCTCGCGACCCCCGCGAGGACGGCGACGGCGACGAAGGCGACGATGATCGCCAGGGGAAGGAGCGGCGGGCGGCGCGCGCGCCGGCCCTTAGCCATAGCGGATCCGCGGGTCGATCCACACGTAGAGCAGGTCGACGGCGAGGTTCACCGCCGCGACGACCGCGCCCGTGACGAGCACGACCGCCTGGATGACCGGGAAGTCGCGTCCCGAGATCGCCTCGTACGCCAGGCGGCCCATGCCCGGCCACGCGAAGACCGTCTCGACGACGACCGCCGTCGTCACGAGGATCGCAAACGACACGCCGGCGAAGGTGACGACGGGGATCAGCGCGTTCCGGAGCGCGTGACGCCAGATCACCGTCCACTCGGCGGCACCCTTCGCGCGCGCGGTCCGCACGTAGTCCGCGTCGAGGACCTCCAGCACCGACGAGCGGAGGAGGCGCATCAGGCCGGCCAGGACGAACCACCCCAGGGTGACGCCCGGCAGGACGTAGTGGGCGAGACCGCCCGTCCCGCCCGCGGGGAGCCACTGCAGACGCCCGGCCACGACCTCGATGAGCACGATGCCCACCCAGAACGTCGGCAGCGCCTGGCCGAGCGCGGCGACGGTCTTCGCCGCCGTGTCCACCGGCGTGCCCTTGCGGGCGGCGGCTGCCACGCCGAGCGGGAACGCGACGAGCAGGCTCAGGGCCATCGCGAAGCCGGCGAGCTTGAGCGAGTTGGGGAAGCGCTCGCGAAGAAGCTCGTTCACCGGTCGCCGCGCGCGCAGGGAGGTGCCGAAGTCGCCGCGCGCCGCCCTCACGAGAAAGCTCACGTACTGCTCGGGCAGGGGCCGGTCCAGCCCGAGGTAGCGCCGGGCGTTCGCGTAGTCCTCCTCGGTCGCCGCCAGCGGCAGCACGAGGCTCAACGGGTCGCCGGTGGCGCGCGCCAGGACGAAGATCGCGAGCGAGAGGAGCAGCAGCGTCGCGAGCGACTGGACGAGCCGCACGGCGAGGAAGCGACGCATCGCCCGCTCAGGGTCCGAGCCGGGCGAGCAGCGTGCCCCAGATGCCCTTCGGCAGGAACAGGACGAAGGCCATGAAGATCGCCCCGACCACGAGCGGCCAGGACTCGGTGAAGACCGCGAGGCGGTCCTCGAGGACGAGGAACGTCGCGGCACCGACGAAGGGACCGAAGAAGGTGCCGGCGCCGCCGAGGAGCGTCATGATGACGACCTGCCCCGAGGTCGTCCAGTAGAGCGACTCGATCGGGACGAGGCTGAGCCTGAGCGCGTCGAGGGAGCCGGCGAGCCCCGCGAAGAGCGCGGAGAAGACGAACGACAAGTGCTTGACGCGCTGAATATCGTAGCCGCACGCGGAGGCGCGCTCGCTGTTCTCACGGATCGCCTGGAGCACGGCGCCGAAGGGCGAGTCGAGGATGCGCCTGAGGCCGGCGACCGCCAGGGCGACGAGCGCGAAGGCGAAGTAGTAGAAGGCGAGCGAGGTGTCGAGCGAGATCGTGGCGCCGGGGAGCGCGAGCGGCGGCAGGTTGATCCCGCGGAGCCCGTCGTCGCCGCCGGTCCAGTCGGCCAGGTGGAACCCGACGAAGTAGAGGAGCTGGGCGAACGCGAGCGTCAGCATCGCGAAGTAGATGCCGCGCCGGCGCAGGCAGAGGAAGCCGATCGCCGCGCCGCCCGCCGCCGCGAGGCCGAGCCCTGCCGCGAGCGCGAGCCACAGCGAGCCGACCTTGAGCTTCGCGAGCGCGATGCCCGTGCCGTAGGCGCCGAGCCCCCAGTAGGCGGCGTGGCCGAACGAGAGCAGCCCCGTGTAGCCGTAAAGGAGGTTGAAGCCGAGGGCGAAGAGGCCGTAGATCAGGACCTGTGTGGCGAGCGCCTTGTACGGCACCAGGAACGGGAAGACGGCGAAGACGACGAGGAACCCGACGACGGGATGGGTGGCGATCCATCGCCGGAGCGTCGTCACGCGCCTCGCCTCATTCCATCAAGCCGGCTTCGCCGAAGAGCCCGCTCGGCCGGACGAGGAGGACGAGCGCCATCACGACGAACACCATGATCTCGGCGAACTTCGGCGCGAAGAGGGTCGTGAGGCTCACGACCTCGCCGATCGCGATGCCGGCGACGATCGCGCCCACGAGACTCCCCATCCCGCCGACCACGACGACGACGAACGACTCGATGATGATCGTCACGCCCATCTCGGCGTAGACGCCGCGCATCGGCCCGGCGAGGATGCCGGCGAGCCCCGCGAGGGCCGTGCCGATGCCGAACACGAGGAGCCACACGCGTCCGAGGTCGAAGCCGAGGGCTTTCACCATGAGCGGGTCGCGCGAGCCCGCGCGGATGATGAGGCCGACGTTGGTCTTCTCGAGGAAGAGGAAGAGCGCCACGAGTACGACGATGGTCACGCCGATGACGAAGAGGCGATAGAGGGGGAAATACGTGAAGCCGAGGTTGACGGCGCCCGCGAGCTCGCGCGGCGGGTCGAGGGTGAGGCCGATCTTGCCCCAGATGAGTCGCACCGTCTCGACCATCACCAGCGAGAGCCCGAACGTGAGCAGCAGAGGGTCGTCGATGGAGCGTCCGTAGAGCGGCCGGACGAGGAAGCGCTCGACCGCGAGGCCGAAGGCGCCGACGAGCAGCGGCGCGACGACGAGCGCCAGCCAGAAGCTCTTCGTGTAGCCGATGAGGAAGAACCCGAGGTAGGCGCCGAGCATGTAGAGCGAGCCGTGGGCGAAGTTCACCACGGTCATCAATCCGAAGATGAGGCTCAAGCCGATCGCCAGCAACACGAGGATCATCCCGAGCACGAGGCCCGTGAAGACCTGGGCGGCCAGCGTTGCCAGCGTCAGCTCGGCCATGGACTAGACGAAGCCCTTCTCCTTGCACGACCGGTCCAGCTCCTCGCTGGCCGCGACCTTCTGCACGATGTCGACGAAGTCCCAGTCCCCCTTCATCTTGGACCGCTCCCGTCCCTTCACGATCCAGAGGTCCTGGAACGCCTTGTGATCGCACGTGCGCCACCACTGCTTCCCCTTGTAGTGGTTATAGACGGGGTTCGCGATCAGCGCGGAGGCCACGGCGTCGGAGTTGACGACCTTCGCCAGCGCGACGCCGCGGGCGACCTCGTGGATGGCGCTGTAGGCGTAGGCGCCGTAGTCGCCGGGCGGCTCGTTGTGCTTCTTGCGGTAGAGGGCGACGTAATTCTTCGCCTCGGGGATGGCCTCCTCGAGCTGCCACGAGAAGCTGATCCCGGCGTAGATGTCGGCGTAGAGGTCGGGGCCCCCCTCCTTGAGCTGGGGCAACCAGTGGAGCGGCTGGGCGATCTTCATCTCCTTCTTCATGCCGAAGCTGATGGCTTGCTTGAGGAAGGCGATGTTGTCGGCGCCCGGCGTCATCGTGATGAGCACCTCGGGCTTGGCGGCCAGGATCTTCGGCAGGTGCGCCGAGAACTCCGGGTTGCCGAGCGGATACGGCGTCGAGCCGAGCAGGACCCCCCCCTGCCTTTTCAGCACCTCGCTCAGCACGGCGTTGTTCTGCTTCCCCCACGCATAGTCGGCGTAGAGGATCCACCACTTCTTGCCGAGGTTCTGGGCCACCCAGGTGCCGACCGCGCGGCTGGTGATGGTCGGGTTGAGCGCCTCGTGGAACGTGAGCGGGCCCCAGTCCGGCCGGGCGGTGATCTCGTCGGACTGGCTCACCGAGATGAAGAGCTTCCCGGCCTTCTTGGTCTGCTCGTTGATCGCCATCTGTACGTGCGCGGCCAGGCCGCCCACGATGAACTCGCACTTCTCGTTCTCGATGAGCTCCTTCGTCCGCTGGGCGCCGACGGCGGGCTTGAGCTGGTCGTCGCGGAACAGGATCTCGACCTTCTTCCCCAGGACGCCGCCCGTGGCGTTGATTTCCTCCATCGCCACGATCGCGCCCTGCTGCTGGTCCTTGGCGAGGGCGCCGAAGGGACCAGTCGTCGGCCCGGGGAAGCCGATCTTGATCGTGTCGCCGCCCTGCGCCTTGAGGACGGTCGGAAAGGCCGCGACGGCGGCGCCGGCCGCGGTCGTGGCGAGAAATGCACGTCGGTTCATAGGGCGCCTCCTTGGTCAGAGTGGCGCCGATCATAGGGGGGGTCCGTCCGCGTGTCAATGAACGCCGTGTCAGTGAACGCCGTGTCAGCCGTGCTAGACTCCCGCGCGTGCTCCACGTCGGCTCACGCGTGAAGCGTCCGGACGATCCCCGCATCCTCACCGGGCGCGGGCGCTACGTGGACGACGTGGTCCTGCCGCGCATGGTCCACGTCGCCTTCGTCAGAAGCGCCCACGCCCACGCGCGTCTCGGACGCGTGGACGCCGAGGCGGCGCGTCGCGCGCCCGACGTCGTCGGCGTGCTCGGCGGTGCGGAGGCGGCGCGTCTGTGCAAACCCTACCGTGGCGTGCTCGCCCACTTCACGGGCATGAAGACGGGCGCGATGCAGCCGCTCGCCCTGGAGCGCGTCCGCTACGTCGGCGAGCCGATCGTCGCCGTCGCCGCGACGTCCCGGGCAGCCGCCGAGGACGCCGCCCGGCTCGTCGCCGTCGAGTACGAGCCGCTCCCGGCCGTCCTCGACCCCGGGCAGGCGCTTGCGCCCGGCGCGCCCCTGATCCACGGGGAGCTCGGCGACAACTTGATCTACGAGACGCGCCTCACCGCAGGCGACGTGCCCGGCGCGTTCGCCGCGGCCCACCGGGTCTACGCCCGCGAGTTCACGATCGGGCGGCACACGGGCGTGCCCATCGAGCCGCGGAGCCTGGTGGCCGACTACGAGCCCTCCACGCGCGCGCTCACGCTCTGGATCTCCTCGCAGGTCCCGCACATGATGCAGGCGGTGCTGGCCGAGCTGTTCTCACTGCCCGAGCAGCGGGTGCGCGTCATCGCGCCCGACGTGGGCGGGAGCTTCGGCATCAAGATCCACGTCTACCAGGACGACCTGGCGGCGTGCGCCCTGGCGCAGGTGCTCGGCCGCCCCGTCAAGTGGGTGGCGACGCGCCGCGAGTCGTTTCTCGCCGACATCCACGCCCGCGAGCAGTCGGTGCGCGTGGAGGTCGCGGCGGCCGCCGATGGGACGCTGACCGGGATGCGCGCCCACATCACGGCGGCCGTCGGTCCGTACTCTGCGTACCCGCGCTCGAGCGTCGTCGAGGGCGGCCAGGTCCTCCGCCTCCTGCCAGGCCCGTACCGGCTTCGCAACTACGACGCGACGCTCCAGGTGGTCGCCCAGAACAAGATGATCACCTCCCAGTACCGCGCCGTCGGGCATCCGATCGCGACCGCCGTGACCGAGAGCATGATCGAGCTGATCGCGCGCGATCTCGGGCTCGACCCGGCGGAGCTCCGGCGACGCAACCTCGTGCGCCCCGACGAGTTCCCGTACGCCTCCGCCACGGGGAACGTCTACGACAGCGGCAGCTACCACGCCGCGCTCGAGACGCTGCTCGAGGCCGCGGGGTACGACGCGCTCAGGGGCGAGCAGCGGGCCGCGCGCGCGGCGGGCCGCGCGGTGGGCATCGGGCTCTCGTGCTTCGTCGAGCTGACGGGCCCGGGCGCGCAGTTCTACGGCGTCGGGGGCGCGCCGATCTCCGGACAGGAGGGGACGACGGTGCGCCTCGAGCCGTCGGGCGCCGTCACCGTGCTCACCGGCGTCACCGACCAGGGGCAGGGCATGCGGACCGCGCTCGCGCAGATCGTCGCCGACGAGCTCGGCGTCCCGCTCGAGTCGATCGCCGTGCTCTCGGGCGACACGGGCGTGGTTCCCTACGGCGGAGGGACCTGGGCGAGCCGCGGCATGCCGATCGGCGGCAGCGCCACGCTCCTGGCGGTGCGTGCGTTGCGCGACCGCGTCCGGCGCGTCGCCGCGGCGCTCTTCGAGGCCCACGAGGGCGACGTCGAGGTGGCCGAGGGCCGAGTGAGCGTGCGCGGCAGCCCGGACCGCGCGCTCACCCTGCGCGAGCTCGCGAAGACGGTCTGGTTCCGCTCGAACGAGCTCCGGGGCGTCGAGCCGAGCCTGGAGGCGACGGTCCACTACACGAATCCCGGCGCGTGGACCTTCACCAACGGCGCTCATCTCGCGGTGGTGGAGGTCGACACGGAGACCGGCCGCGTGCGCGTGCTGAAGTACGTGGCGGTGGACGACTGCGGTCGACTCGTGAACCCGGCGCTCGTCGAAGGCCAGGTGCGGGGTGGCGTCGCGCAGGGCATCGGCGGCGCGCTCTGGGAACACTGCGTCTACGACGACGCGGGCCAGCTCCTCACGACGACGCTCATGGACTACGCGGTGCCGACCGCGGCGGACCTGTCCCCGATCGAGGTGCATCACCTCGAGACGCCCGCGCCGTCCATCGCGGGCGGCTACAAGGGCGCGGGCGAAGGCGGCACGGCCGGCGCGCCCGCCGCGATCCTGAACGCGGTCAACGACGCGCTTGCCCCTTTCGGCGTGACGCTCACCGAGCAACCGGTCACGCCCGAGCGCGTGCTCCGGGCGCTCGGGTGTCTCGGGCGCGCGTGAGGGGGGCGCGTGCCGCTCGGCCGCGTGCCGTACCGGAGCGTCGACGCGCTGCTCCGCCGGGAGCTGGTGGCGGAGGATCCGGCGACGGCGGCGCTGCTGACCAGGCTCGGGCGCGTCAAGCGCCGCGGCTGGTTCACGCGCGGCGAGTTCCTCCGGATGTGCCGGTGGAAGAGCCCGCGTGCCCTCCGCCACTACGCGTCGAATCCCGCGGCGAGGGTGCGCCGCGTCTCGCGCGCCGTCCTCGCCGCCCGGAGCGAGCGTCGGCGGCTCGAGCTGCTGACGCGCCTGCGCGGTGTGAGCGTGCCGACGGCGTCGGCGATCCTGACGCTGATCGACCCCCGCCGCTACGGCGTCCTCGACATCCGCGCCTGGCAGCTCCTGTTCGGGCTCGGGGCGGTCGATCGGAAGCCGGCGGGGCGTGGATTTGCGCCCCGCGACTGGCTCGACTACCTCGCGGAGCTACGGCTCCACGCCCGGCGGCTCGGCGTGACGGCGCGCGCGGTCGAGTACACGCTGTTCCAGTGCCACCGGCGATTCCAGAAAGGACGGCTCTACCGGTGAGGAGGCGTAGCGAGCGATGCGGATGACGAGCGCGATCGTCCGATTGATCGAGCGCGAGCGCGTCTGCCGCGTGGCGACGGCCGGCCGGCGGGGGATGCCGCACCTCGTGCCCGTCTGCCAGGTCGTGGCGGGCGGCAAGATCTACTTCGCCTCCGGCAACGACGGCCGGAAGATGCTGAACCTCGCCGAGAACCCGCGCGTCGCGGTGACGGTGGACCTCTACTCCGAGGACTGGACCCACCTCAAGGGAGTCATGGTCCAGGGGCGCGCGCGGCTCATCGCGCGCGGGACGGCCTTCCGGCGGATCCGCGCGCTGCTCTACCGGAAGTACCCGCAGTACGCGCGCGAGGCTGCGCTCGACCCGTCGGACTCCGTCGTCGTCGAGGTGATACCGACGCGGGTCTTCGCGTGGGGGCTCGAGCACGCACGGCGCCATTGACAAGGACCGTGTACCCGTATTGAAGTGGCGCGCATGAACACTCCCGAGACCTGGATCGCGCTGCTCCGCGTCGTCGTCGGCGCGTGGTTCCTGAAGGCGGTGTGGACGAAGCTCGTGCTGGAGTTTGCGTGGGGCGTCGTTCCGTACCCGGTGGTATCGGAGCGGTTCCTGGCCTTTCATCCCAAGCGCGTGGCGGAGTTCGCCGCCGGCAATCCCGTCGGGTGGTACAAGGACTTCCTCGAGACGACCGTCGTGCCGCGGAGCGGCGTGTTCGCGACGCTGCAGGCCTACGGCGAAGCCGCGGTCGGTCTCGGGCTGGTGCTGGGGCTCCTGACCGGCCTCGCCGCGCTCGTCGGGCTCTTCCTCTCTCTGAATTACGCGCTGGCGACCCAGTGGATGAGCTTCGGCCAGCAGGGCTTCCACCTCTTGCTCGTGACCTCGATGGTGATCTTTCTCTGCGCCCGGGCGGGGCGGGCCTGGGGGTTCGACGGCTGGATCCTCGCCTCGCCCGGCGGACGCCGGAGACGGTGGCCTCGGCTCTTGATGTGAGGGAAGCGCCGCCGCGTCAGGGCACGTTCGCGATCGCGATGCCCCACGGCAGCGTGCCGCACGGAACCCGCGCCACCACGGTGTTTGACTGCGTGTCGATCACCGCGGCCTCGCCGCTCCGCCCGACCGTGGCCCAGAGGAAGCGGCCATCCGGGGTGAGCGCGGTCCACCAGGTCCGCGGCCCCACGGGGATCACCGTGAGCACCTTCAGGGACGCGGTGTCCAGCACGCGAACGTCCCCAGACTGGCCGTGCGACACGTACGCGCGGGAGCCGTCCGACGCGAACGTGACGTCGACCGGGCGGTTCCCGCCGGTCGGCGCCGACTTCGTGAGGGCGAGCTGCGCCATGTCGATCACCGACACGACGTGCGCCTGCTCGCTCGCGACGAAGAGGAAGCGGGAGTCCGCCGTGAAGCGCATCCCGCGCGGATTCCGCGGCACGGAGACCTGCTTGACGACCGTGTCGGTCGCCGTCTCGATCAGGTGGACGTCGTCCGAGGTCTCGTTGGAGACGGCGACCCAGCGTCCGTCCGGCGACGCCACCGCCGTCTCCGGCTCCTTCCCGACGGGGATCTTCTTCGTGATCTTCAGCGACTCGGCGTCGAGGACGGTGACGGAGAGCTCATTCTCGTTGACCACGTAGATCGCGGTCCCGGCCCGGTTGAACGTCAACCCTTCGGGATCGAGGCCCGCCGGCACCGTGTGGAGCACTGCGAGCGACTTCGCGTCGATGACGCTCATGGTGTCCGAGTTGCTGTTGGAGACGTAGACGCGCCGTCCGTCGGGACTCACCGTCACGCCGCGCGGGCGCTTGCCGACCGGGACCGTCTTGAGAACCTTCCGGGTCGCCGCGTCGATCACGGTCACGTCGTCGGATTTCTCGTTCGTGACGAACACGCGCATCTCGGCGTCCGCCCGGGCGTGGCCCAGGACGAGCGCCGTGACGAGGAGAAGGCCGGCTCGCTGTGAAGCCCGCATACGTGTCCTTTCCGGTGTCGGTGGCAGTCGAGCGTCTCCTAGCCCGGAGCGTCAGTCAAGGGCCTGCCTGGAAGGCGCCTCGCCGGATTCACCCGGCGCTGGAGGTGCGGTTGCGGCCGGCGTGCTTTGCGCGGTAGAGAGCGGCGTCGGCCGCCTTGACCACCTCGCCCGGCTCGCTCCCGCCGGCCCTCGGCTCCGCGACGCCGATCGAGACGGTGACGGCGACACGCCGGCGGCGACCGGCGGGCGGCGGCGTCGTCGGCTTGGTCGGGGGCCGGTTCCGGCTACGGAGCGTGAACGGGGCGCGCTCGATGGTCTGTCTGAGACGCTCGAGGTGTGGCAGCGCCCCCTCCGAGGACGCGCCCGGGAAGAGCACGGCAAACTCCTCGCCCCCGTAGCGGAACGGGCGGCCGCCGCCCTCGATCCCGGTGAGCTTGGTCGCCAGCATTCTCAGGAGCTGGTCGCCTGCGTCGTGACCGTGCTCATCGTTGAAGCGCTTGAAGTGGTCGATGTCCACCATGGCGATCGCGTACTGGCCGCCGAGCCGCAGCAGCGCCTCGTCGAGGGCGCGGCGTCCCGGCAGCCCGGTCAGTGGGTCGTCGTAGGCCATGCGATGCGAGGTCTCGATGAGCGAGATGACCAGGATGAGCCCGGCGGTCGTCAAGTACGCGGTCGAGTCGGGTGGCGCGCTCGCGTGGAGGGCGAGGAACGTCGCCACCACCGCCCAGGCGAGGCTCGACTGGACGATCGTCTGGCGAAAGAAGAGGCCGCCGACGATGAGACCGAGGGCCGCGACGAAGGCGAGGATCGCCGGCTGCGACACGAGCGTCCACGATCCGCCCTCCCCGACGAGGCGGCGCTCGAGCACCGCGGCGACCGGCGCCAGCTCGGGCCGGGCCACGAGCGCGACGACGAGCGGCTGGACGCCGAGCGCGCCGACGAGCCACCGGCGCCGCGGGCCCCGCGTCGAGCCCTCGGTCATCCACGCGAGCGCCGTCAGGTCCAGCGGCAGGAGGAGCGCCACGCACGTGAAGACCACGCGGCCGGGGCTGCCGGCGGGAGCGCTCGCGCGGGCGACGTGGACGAGCAGGCGATCGGCGATGAAGAGGACGAGCAGCGCCAGGACGAGCTGCCTCCGGTGGAAGCGCCACCCCAGCAGCATCCCCGCGCCGAAGACCAGCCAGGGCGCGACCGGCGCCAATGCCGCGAACGAGTCCCGGAACGCCGCCGACCCGAGCGCCACCATGGCGCCCAGGAGCAGGATACCGCCCGGCAGGACGTGCGCGAGGGGCCGGTTCAGCTTACTGCGGCGGGTATCTGAACGGCGCCCTGCCGATGGTCTGGATCGGCGCCGGCATATACGTCGCTGACGACGCCTTCGGTACGGGGCGCGCGGGCGTCGTCGCCCTCGCGCCCAGCTTCCTGGCCACGGGCTTCTTCGCCGCGGCCCTTCTCGAGTCCGCCTTCCTGGTCGTCTTTTTCATGCGGCGCACTTTACAACAGCCCGCGAACGGGGGTCAATAAGGGCATGCGCACACTGATCGCGCTCGCCCTCGTCCTGCTCGCCGCGGGGCGGCTCGTGGCGCAGACCCTGGATCCCACCGCCCAGGAGGCGCTCGCCGCGACGCTCCGGATGCTCCGCGACCCGGCCCTGCGCGCCCCGGCGGTCGCGGGCAACCCAAAGGCGGCGGCGATCGATACCGAGGTGCAGTCGATCACCGGGTCGCCCGAGCTCGCCCAGGAGTTTTACGACCTCGCCGCCAGGATCTTCGAGGAGCTGACGAAGAGCTCCGACGGCGACACGAACAAGATGCGCGAGGCGCTGGAGAGTGGAGCCAAAGACCCGGCCGCGTTCGCTTCACTCCTGAGCCCCGCGACGCTCGACCGGCTCCGCGCGCTCGCCGTCAAGATCTCCGACCGGTCCCGCTAGGCCGGTCAGGTGGCGCAAGGAGGCGCCCGAGTGACCGCGACCAGGCTCGAGCGGCTTCGCGCCCGCGCGTTCCGCCGCCTGCCGTCACTCCGCGTGACGAGTGAGCGCGCGGCGCTCGGGTTCGTGGAGGAGGTCGGGTTCTGCTCGACGTTCTACCGATTCCCGGAGGGCGTGGCGTGTCTCTGGGAGGCCGTTGTGGGGCGGCCGAGCCCGCGCTGGCCGCGGCGTTCGCACCACGACGCGGGCATCGGGCTCACGTGGGAGCTGAAGGATACGCTCCCGTCGAAGAAGCGCGTGTACTACGGAAAGCTCCTCAAGGGCCGGCCGCTCCTGGTGGCCCTCGAGCTGTTCCCCGCGTTCTACGCGCAGGCCCGTGGACGGCAGCGGGCGCGCGACTACCGCGAGGAGTACGCCGCGGGGCGGATGTCGCACACGGCACGCCGCCTGATGGACGGGCTGGTCCGGGAGCACCCACAGTACACGCGCGGGCTGCGGGCGAACGCGTTCATGCTCGAGCCCTCGAAGACGCGCGAGTTCGAGCGGGCGATGGCCGAGCTTCAGCAGGGGCTCTGGGTGGTCAAGACGGAGGAGCGCTACGAGCCGACGTTCTCCTACCGCTGGGACCTCGTTGAGGCGTGGCTGCCCGAGGCCGTGGCGGAGGGCCGGCGGCTCTCCCGCGAGCGCGCGCTGGAGCGGCTGCTCGAGCGTTACATGCGCGGCGCGGTCTTCAGCAACGAACGATTGCTCGCGCGCCTGTTCGGGCTCCGGCTCCCGGAGGTGACGCGCGCGGTGGGCCGGCTGGTCGCGACCGGCGGGCTGCGTGCCGACTGCGTCGTGGACGGCTGGCCGGGTCGCTGGCTGGTAATCCGCCACGCTTCGACGCGTAAGGGAGGGTGACGATGCCGACGACGGTGAGGCTCCGCGGCGCCGCCGAGTACCCCGAGGCGGCGCAGAAAATGTTCGAGCTCTCGCGCGCGTGGTTCAACTACGACTTCACCGAGCCCCCGGCGATGAGCCGCGTGATGGCGTGGGATCCCGAGTTCGGCGGCCCGCACGGGCGCGCGATGAAGCGGGCGATGGCGCCCGGCGAGTTCTCCCGCGCCGAGAAGGAGA